>Ga0316224_1000633_pt1 | contig 46649 bp, 35 predicted proteins | sample TBH18013metaG_FD_206254 | JGI IMG/M metagenome (GOLD analysis project Ga0316224, IMG submission 206254) | Freshwater microbial communities from Trout Bog Lake, Wisconsin, USA - TBH18013 | ecosystem: Environmental > Aquatic > Freshwater > Lake > Hypolimnion/Profundal zone | place: USA: Wisconsin... | reverse complement strand
CTTGGAAAACCAGAGACTCCCCCAAAGGGTTCGTTTGTTCAAGTTCCTTGAGGGGGATCTTCAACTCCAGATCAATCTGCTTGACCGCCAACGCCGCGATGACAACCGTGATCGGTGGCCCTACTCACCTATCATGCCAGGGAACAAATCTAGCGGTATGACCTTCTAACCATGAAACTCTAGGCAAGTTGTAAGAATGTCTTAAATAGGGACTTTAGTCCCTATTTATATACCCATACTGAAAGTACTATTATTAGTGAAAGTAATGTTTTGTGAAAAGACAACGCCATTAATTTTTAATGGCTTATCCTTCCATTAAGGAGAAAGTCATGAGAACGTTTGAGTTCGATATCGAACAAATTGAAGTGCTCCGAGAAGCCCTTGCTGAGTACAAATCCTTTATTAAACCCAAAGAGCAATCAAGCAAACTGCGTTTGCAACTGTACGATACTGCTTCTCTTTTGCTTGATAAACTCAGTTCAACAGTACGTCTTCAAGAAAGAGAATAAATTTCACGGCTAAGCAAGCAGTTAGAAACCGTTATGTCATGTTTGGATAGTGATTTACAAAGTTTTTCTTTCTTGCAACACGAAGTTAGCTAGGTAACCGGTAATCGGTGTATGATTAATATGCTTAAATTACCGGCTGATAGCGTGCAAAATTTAATTGCAGTTTCTTCGACGGCACCATATTTGGTAAAGTGAAGTAAGGTTCTTGCCGTGACTTGAAAATAAAAGAGCAGAACTTAAGCGACTGGTTTAGGCATGAGCATTTATTAGTCAACCAACCTTGCAAAGACACCAAATTCTGACAAATGCGAAGTAAGGCACACATAAGTGTTCTGGCAGCAGCAACTTTGATATTTGTTTGGATCGGAGCTTCATGGATTATTACGAGGAACTATTACATTTCTCGAATTTCCGAACAAGTCCAGCAAAGTACAAAACTATCGCAAATACAAGCCGATAATTTGGCCAGTAATATTCAAACACAATTAAATTTTCTTCAAGGTGTTCCAGGTTTTTTTACACATGCGGTCCGCGTAACTAAAGCAGTATCACATAACTGGGAGGTCGTTGCTCCTGGCAAGCTTACCTATGAGTTAAGGAAACAGATCTGGAGTAAAAATCCTGAACTGAACGATCTTGATAAAACGTTGGGTATTGCAAGTTTAAATTTCCATGCTGATTTATTATTTGTGATCAATACTGATGGTGATGCTATAGCTTCAAGTAATTGGGATTCACCGGAGTCCCTTGTGGGTACCAATTATCTAGATCGAAGTTATTACCAAGCCGCCAGAAATGGACGGAGAGGGCAGCAATATGCTGTTGGCAGGAAAACGCACACCCCTGGGCTGTTCATGTCTTCTCCGATCATCTTAAATGGAAAGTTCATGGGCGTTGTGGTTGCCAAAACAAACGTGCCAGACCTGAGGTTTTTGGTCAATCAGGTAGATTCATTTGTTGCTGACAGCAATGGCGTCATTATTCTCTCGCATGACAAGAATAATGAAATGTTTTCACTATCAGGTGCACCTGTCAATGACATGTCCGATAGTGATAAGCAAGCTATGTACTTGCGAAATAATTTCCCTGAATTCCAGATTAAGGCTTGGCGTGATGAGGATTTTGGATCGCTTCTTCGTGTTGAGGGGGAAGAAAACCCAGATGTAATGGCTTCGAAAAAGATTCCTGAGTTTGGCCTTACGATCTATGTAAAAAATAAACTACCTTCATTTTTTGAATTAAAAAAAGACCAAAGGCTGTTTTTTATACTTTTTTCTGCCATCGGAGTTCTATTAGGTATGTCCGCATTAGGTCTGTTTACTTATGTGCGATCAATTAATATAGCCAGAAAAAGTTTGTTAAAAAGTGATTTAAGATTCAAGACGTTAGAATCTGCAACATTTGAAGGGATTGTTATAACCTCAGAAGGCAGAATTCAGGATGCAAACATTCAATTATCAAAAATACTTGGCTATAAACAGCAAGAATTGAAAGGCTTGTTAGTGCAGGATCTAATCCCTCCAGAAGACTTAGAGAGAGTGATGGAAAATATCGACAACGGTGTAGAAAGTACAATCGAACATGAAATTCTAAAAAAGAATGGCACTCGAATCTCGGTCGAATCACATGGGCAGACCATATTTCAAGATGGTGTTCCCTTACGACTGACCGCAATTCGAGACATCACCGAACGTAAGAGAATTAATGACGAGTTACGAATTGCCGCTACAGCCTTTGAATCTCATGAGGGGATGGCCATTACAGATGCTGATTCTATTATTCTTCAGGTAAACAGTGCATTTGCTGACATAACAGGCTACTCTTCTGAAGAGGTGGTTGGCAAAACTCCTCGTATTTTAAGTTCTGGGCGGCATGATCAGGCTTTTTATGACGCAATGTGGCAGAGCATCAATAATTCAGGGAAATGGGAAGGTGAAATCTGGAACCGCCGCAAGTCTGGGGAGATTTACCCTGAGCACCTCACTATTACGGCTGTTAAAAACTCACAAGGAAAAGTCACCAACTATGTTTCTACTCTGAGCGACATAACCTTTGCAAAGGCTGCTGAGAATGAGATAAAACATCTGGCTTTTTATGACCCCTTGACTCATTTACCCAATAGGCGACTTCTCTTGGACAGGCTTCATCACGTCTTTGCCTCAAGTGCAAGAAACGGAAGTATGTGTGCTTTGTTGTTAATTGATCTGGATAATTTCAAGAATCTTAACGACACGTTAGGACACGACATTGGTGATTTGCTGCTTCAACAAGTCTCCAAGCGACTGGAATCTTGCGTACGTGATGAAGACACAGTGGCTCGTTTGGGAGGAGACGAATTTGTTGTGATGCTTGAATGTTTGAGTGGAAGCATTCTTGAGGCAGGAGAGAAGACAAAAACCATAGGCAACAAAATTCTATCTTCCCTAAACCAGAGCTATAAACTATCGAAACACGATTATCACAATACACCCAGCATCGGGGTGACTTTATTTAAAGGCCAAGAATACGGTACAGATATCTTGTTTAAGCAAGCAGATATTGCAATGTATCAAGCTAAGAAATCCGGACGTAACACGATATGTTTTTTTGACCCCAAAATGCAGGAAATTATCAATGCCCGATCTGTGATCGAAAGCGAATTGAGAAAGGCAGTAAGCAACCGTGAATTTCAATTATTTTACCAATTACAGGTGGAAGGAAAACACCCACATCTCGCCTTTGGTGCAGAGGCATTAATAAGATGGATACACCCTGAACGCGGGTTGATTTCACCCGATGATTTTATTCCTGTCGCAGAGGAAACTGGGCAGATACTTTCCATTGGTCTGTGGGTTCTGGAAACGGCGTGCACCCAATTGGCTGATTGGTCCAATCGTCCAGGTTTTGAGAATCTTATCATCGCGGTAAATATAAGTGCGTCCCAATTACAGCAGGCTAATTTTCCAGATCAGGTACTCGAAGTAATTAAGCGAACAGGAGCTAATCCATATCGGCTCAAATTGGAATTGACTGAGAGTATTCTGCAAACGGACATTGAAAGCGTGATCTCGAAGATGAATATCCTGAAAGCACAAGGAGTCGGTTTCTCACTCGACGATTTTGGGACAGGATATTCCTCGCTTTCCTACCTTAATCAACTTCCACTGGACCAACTTAAAATTGATCGCTCGTTCGTGATGAATCTTGAGTCAGGAGACGGATCAGATTCTATTTGCGGGGCGACGATCAGTATGGCACATAATTTGAAACTAAAAGTTATTGCTGAAGGAATCGAGACAGAGACCCAGAGCTATATCCTTGTTTCAGGGCATAGCTGTGATTATCTTCAAGGATATTTTTTTGGAAGACCGATACCTGTCGATCAGTTTGAGGTATTAGTTGAACGGGAATTTACCAATCAAGAAATAAATGAAGGTGCCCTCGACTTTAATATATAAATTTGAGGTTAAAATAAAACACAGCTGACAGTGTGACATCAACAATACTGACAAAAGAATATCGGGTTACTATCACCTTTTCATCCCAGTCTAATACTCAAAGATCTGGTAAAGAAAAATTATCAGAATTAGCTTGGATGTTCCCTAATATGTTAATGATATACAAGTAGTTAACCCATACTATTATACAGGTTAATTTTTTCGTATTTAGTAATATACTACTCGCAAGGGGGGTATATGATGACACATGTGTTGACGCCGACCGAAAACTGACCCACTTATAGGAGTTGTACCGATCCAAAATTGACCCAGGTGTTCTACTTACTCCGCCTAACTTTTAGGCGGGAGATAAAAGGTGATCACTATGGAAATGTTTGGAAAGATTCGACGGATGTATTTTCGCGACAATCTGTCGCTGCATGAAATTGCGAAGCGCACAGGATTATCGCGCAACACGATACGCAAATGGATTAGAGACTCCAAGGAGGTGGCAACTCCAACGTATCGAAGGAAAGAAGAACCCCACAAACTGAGCGCGTTTCATGAGACGTTAGAACAAGCTCTCAAGGCCGATGGCCTCCGTCCCAAGCAGAACAGGCGCACTGCCAAGGATCTGTTTGTGCAAATCAAGAAGGAAGGTTACGTGGGCAGCTATAGCCGCGTCACTGATTACATTCGCGATCGGAAGGAGCGTGAAAGCAAGGTTCCGCACGCTTTTGTACCTCTCAAGTTCGAGCTGGGCGAAGCATTCCAATTCGATTGGAGCGAAGAAGGTTTAGTGGTCGGCGGCATCTATTACCGCATGCAGGTATCGCACCTCAAGCTGTGCGCCAGCCGCGCTTTCTGGCTGGTAGCCTACCCGAGTCAGGGGCACGAAATGCTGTTCGATGCCCACACTCGCTCTTTTACCGCACTGGGTGGCATCCCCCGTCGCGGCATCTACGACAACATGAAGACGGCTGTCGACAAAGTCAACAAGGGCAAGGACCGTACTGTCAATGCGCGCTTTGCCGTGATGTGCGCACACTATCTGTTTGATCCAGACTTCTGCAACGTGGCCTCTGGCTGGGAAAAAGGGGTGGTAGAGAAGAATGTCCAAGATAGTCGCCGGCGCATCTGGGTGGATGCGCAGAATCGCCAGTTTGGCTCGTTCACTGAACTCAATGCATGGCTGGGCGAGCGTTGCAGATCGCTATGGAATGAGTTGCGTCATCCCGAGTTCAAGGAATTCAGCGTGGCAGAAATGCTGGAGCAGGAGCGCACACATATGATGCCCGTCCCTACCCCATTTGACGGCTATGTGGAAAGCCAGGCGCGGGTATCCAGCACTTGTCTGGCTATCGTTAATCGCAACCGTTACTCTGTACCGTGTGAGCTCGCAGGCCATAGAGTCAGCACCCGTCTCTATCCAAATAGAGTCAGTATTGTGGCAGGAGACGCAGTGGTCGCCAGCCATGATCGCCTGACCAATCGTGGGCAAATTAACTATGACTGGCAGCATTACATCCCACTGGTACAGCGCAAACCGGGAGCACTCCGGAACGGTGCTCCCTTTGCCGACATGCCGGTACCACTCAAGCAATTAAGGCTGGGGTTGATGCGACATCCGGGGGGTGACAAGGTCATGGCGCAGGTGCTTGCCGCCGTACCCACCTCAGGGCTCGAAGCGGTATTGGTGGCAGTAGAACTGGTGATCGAGTCCGGTGTGCTCAGTTCTGAACACGTCCTCAATGTGATAGCGCGGCTCAATGCCACGCCAACGCCAGCGAGCGTGGAAACGAGTTTGCAACTCACGGAGGCACCGCTGGCCAACACGAGCCGTTACGACGGCCTGCGAGGTATTGGCGAAGAGGCTGACGATGAGGAAGCTGTGACCGATACAGTGGAGGCCGGCCATGAGTGATATCGCTGCTGAACTCAAAAAATTGCGACTGCACGGTATGGCCGGCGCATGGGAGGACTTGATAGATCAGGGTACGCAGTCTATACAGACTTCAAAGTGGCTGATCGAACACCTGCTGCAAGCTGAAAACACTGATCGGGTTATGCGATCAATTTGCAATCAGATGAAAGCGGCCAAGTTTCCTTTGCATCGCGACATGGCTGGATTTGACTTTGAGTCGTCCAAGGTTGATCAACATTTGGTTGAGCAACTGGCCACGATGTCGTTTACCGATACGGCACAGAACGCAGTTTTTATTGGGGGGCCAGGCACGGGCAAGACGCATTTGGCTACCGCCATCGCTGTGTCTGGCATTACATCGCATTGCAAACGTGTGCGCTTCTACTCCACGGTTGATCTTGTCAATATTCTTGAACGGGAAAAGCACGATGGCAAAGCTGGGCGGATTGCGCTTTCCATGATGCGGATGGATCTCGTCATTCTCGATGAACTTGGGTATCTTCCGTTTAGCCAAATCGGCGGTGCCTTGTTGTTCCACCTGTTGTCCAAACTATACGAGCACACCAGCGTAATCATCACGACGAACCTGAGCTTCTCTGAATGGTCCAGCGTATTTGGTGATGCCAAGATGACCACGGCACTACTGGACCGACTCACACATCATTGCCATATAGTGGAAACGGGAAATGATTCATACCGTTTCCAGCATAGCAGCGTGGCAGCAAAGTCTCGCATCAAGTCGCGTGAGCAAACACGCAAGGGTGGAAAAGAAATACCACCTGATGAACCGCTCTAACCATCTGTGCGGGGAAAGTGAGAAGGCCGATGACCTGTTACGTTTCCCTGCGCATTATGCGTTTGCATGAAAGATGTGAGAGCTTTCCGTGTGGTATTTTATCGAGCGTTACGCAGTAACAAAAGCATGTTCTGTTACTGCGTAACGATGGAGGAATCATGGCAAAAACAGCGGCTGAAAGACAGAAGGCATATCGAAAAAACAGAGCGTTCGCTGGAGAAAATGGAAATGGAGAACGTCGAATCAACACATGGGTCTCGACATCGACATATCTTGCTCTGGGGCGGCTTGCGCAACGTTACTGCGTAACGAATAGGGAAATGCTAGAAAAGCTGATTGAGGTTGAAGACAAAAACATCACTTCATCGCTTGATCCGAACTCTACAGAATGGGAAGAATACTTCAACGTTACGCAGTAACACTGCTCAAACAAATTACAGAAACCACAAAAGGAGAAATCAAAGAACCAGAGATTTGGTAAACTTATCCACAGCTACTGTTTCAAAAAGCAGCTAACCGTCCTGGGTCAATGTTCAATCGGCAGGGTGGGTCAATATTCAATCGGCGCGAACAAGTAACGTCCAATAACGTTCAAGATTCATATATATAACGCTCTTTCACAGCGATAACACGAGTTCGAATCTCGTTGGGGACGCCAGTTAAATCAATCAGTTATATAGATTTCTAGCGTAGAATAATAGTCCGTGTCTAGATTATGTCTAGAATGCGACTCCGCGAGATTCAATTCGTGCGCGTTATGATAATCTGCGCGACTACTTATTAATTGCGGCAGGTTTCTGATTTTGCCGTGTTGAATTACTTGATTTTGAGGCGCCGGTGACTTTTCGCCCTACCTCCGCCAGGCCACCGCGAAGATCATTAAACCGATAAACACAATCCAAATCCATCCCGGCAACGACCAGGGGGAGGACGTCTGCGGATCTTGGATCGAGTGGTTAGTCTCGCTATAACTTAATCCCGATCCCACTATGCCTACGGTCGTCTTAACGCGGTCGCCTTTGATATTAACCGTGGCCCCTCGACCATTCCAATGAAAAGAGATGGAACGCCAGTAGAAGTTGCAAAAGCCGTATTTTGGTTTTTGTCAGAAGAATCGTCCTACACCACTGGTTCATGCATTGATGTTGCAGGTGGCAGGTAGGCGTTATTTAGTGCAACCTGAATAATTCAGTATGATGTTCTTCAAAATGTCTTCAGAAAGTTCTGACCCTACGACCAGTAAACCAGCCGACCACAGGCAACCCCACTGCGGCAAAGAGAAAAATCAGGGGCAGCCGGCCTTGGTCGATTAGCCATCCTGCGATACCGACGCCCAAAGACTGACCCACAAAAAATATCGAAACCGAAAGGGTCAGTGCCAGACTCCTTGATTGTGGCACTCGTTGCGTCATCTGGAACAACAGTGCGTTGTGCAGCATGTAATAACCAAATCCGGAAATCACTGCCGCAGCAAATACCCATATTGCCTGCGATGACAGGAATGCAATGACATTGGCTCCCGCCACAAGGCATGATGCAATCATCGGGAAAGCAAAACGGTTTAGCTTCGCACCCTTTCGTGCCGCAAATACTGAAAACAGCAGCCCGCCCAACCCATAGAGCCCTAGCGCCAAGCTTGCTTTCGATAAGGCCACGCCAAAATGTTCATGTAGATAAAGTGGCATGAAGGCGATCACGGCGAATATAAGTGCTGCTTCAATCAGGAAACAAAATAGCACTCCGCGCGTCTCACGAGCATAAAGCAGCCGGAAAGCAGCCAAGTACAAACTTCCCAAAGAGGGGGGAATTCTATGTTTATCCCTGTCCTCGGGGTGAGAATTGTCTACATGGCGCCATAACGCAAATGCAATCAATACATAGAGCACACTCAAACCCCAGAAGGCGTATCGCCAGACTCCGGCATCGACAAACAGTCCGCCCAACACCTGCCCGAACACCATTCCCATGATCTGTCCAGAGAAAAAGCGAGCCAGCACCGATTGGCGTTGATGGGTATCCACTCGGTCGGCAATCCAGGCCATCGATAATGGAATGATTCCCGCTGCTGCCACGCCAGTCAGCAGGCGACAACCAACCAGCCACTCAAGTGATGGTGTGAGGGCCGCTCCCAAACTACCCAGGGCACAGCATGCCGTTGCCAGTGTGATCACGCGAAAACGATCCATGCGCTCCCCAAGCGGTCCATAGATCAACTGCATCCCACCATAGGCAATGGTGAAGACGGTGATAACCAGTGCCACTTGTCCGGATGTCTGTTCAAACAACTGAGCCAGCACCGGCAGCATCGGGTCGCAGACCCGGAACGATGCCGAGCTGGCAAAAGCAGCCAGCATCAACAGAATTAAAGGCCGCCGGATTGCGTCAGTTTTGTCTTCGCTCATGAACTGGATTTAGCTGGCAACAATCAGGTGAGGCCCAATTACAAGGGGTATGAGTATGGCGACTAAACTATGCCGCAAGCTTCATCGAACTCCAGTCTTGGGCCGCGAGGATGGAATCCTTTGGTTTCTCCGTAGCCCAGGTTGCATAGGAAATTAGATTTTACGTTTGTTCCTGCAAAGAATAACTGATCCACAGCGGCATTGTCGAAACCGGACATGGGCCCACAATCTAGACCAAGAGTGCGTGCGGCAAGAATTAAATAAGCCCCTTGCAGTGATCCGTTGCGAAACGCTGTAACATCTGAAAGTGCCGGGTTAGTTTCAAACATACCCTGCGCGTTGGGCATGGCAGGAAAAAGCTTGGGCAGTTGTTCAAAGAAACGTGTGTCGTAGCCGATGATAGCGGTAACGGGGGCGGCCATCGTCTTGACACGGTTGCCCTCCATTAATGCTTGGCTTAGCTTTTCCTTTGACGCTTTGGATTTGACAAATACGATACGCGCCGGACTGCAGTTCATTGAGGTCGGTGCCATACGCAGGGTGTCATAGAGGCGGTGCAATATTTCATCTGGCACGTCTTTGTGTTGCCATTTGTTGAAAGTATGTGCTTCTAGAAATAGCTGGTCCAATGCAATTTGATTTAACGGTGTGTTTGACATGGTTTTGCCTTTAGATTGGTTGGATGCTCAGTAATCGCATAGAAAAAACATACGACAGCCTGTAAATTAAGAATCTTGATTTCGGATGAACTCCCGTTGATTTCTAAACCTTAGTTCAGCATCTGAATCCTCAATTTACTTATTGTCAGGATAACTGGATTGTTAAATGATAAAAAGGGTTTTGACTGCAAATTACTATTGCTAATATCGCACCAATAGATGGTAATTTACTCTAGATAGTGTTTCAAAATACCAACATCCGTTCTAGCAAGCCAAAACAGTTTGACTGAGATGTTGGTTCACTACACAAGTCAACTTGCCCTTTATGCTTCAGCAACTCCCAATTTGAGGAATTGAGACTGCTTCCTTACCACCTTGGGAAAAATTTATCTTGAGCCAACCTGCTATTTTGAACATGCAGGACTGAAATCGGTGTATTCTACTTAAATCCGGTTTCGTATTGCGCGACTGAGTGTTGATATGTCCTCCGTTCGATCTTTGTTAGTTTTCAATCTGGACGAAACCCAATTCGGTGTAGATGTTTCGCATGTGCGCGAGTTGGTCTGGCTACCTGAATTGACACCGATTGAGGAAGCACCGATATACATCGTCGGCATGTTTAGCCTGCGTAATCAACTCGTCCCCGTCACCGACCTTAATCTCCGTTTTGGCCATCCTGCGCGCCCCTTCAGAATTAATGATCAAGTGGTGGTACTTGAGTTTGACCGTCAGTTGATGGGAGTGGTCGTCAGCGAGGGGCTTGAAGTAACTGAAGTGCTGCTTGAATCGATTCAGCCGGCATTAAAATTCCACACTGAAACTTTTCCTAGCGCCACCCTAATAGAGGGTGAAGTGCTGGTAGGTGATGGCATTGTTACACTGCTGAACACAAAGCTGCTTGTAAATCTATCGCAAGACCTGATAGCTGTGGAAGCGGAACATCCTGCGATCCACTTTTGTCCTGAAGCCACTCCAGCGCAACATGCCATATACCGTGCCCGCGCCAGGGCTCTGATGGAGAATCTTCTGGATGGTGAGGGAGATCAACTCGCCCTGATTGTAGTAGAAATTGGCAGGGAATTCTTCGGTATTGAGCTTGAGACGGTGCAGGAGTTCTGTGAAATTTCCCATCACCGCCCGATTCCCTGTTGCCCGCCACACATTCTGGGCGCCATCAGTCTGCGCGGCAGTCTGCTTACGCTACTTGATCTGCGTTCAGCACTGAACCTCCCTAATTCGCCCCATGTTAGCAATAAGGTGGTCGTTGCCCGCCTTGACCAACAGATAATAGGAATTTCGATTGATGAGTTTCATGATGTTGTCTATCTGCGGCAGGAAGAATTGATGACGGCACCCGTGGTGTTGCTTGAACAATGTGGAAAAGAGATCAAGGGTGCCGCGCATTACGACGATAAGGTGATGGTGATATTAGACCTTCCCATGTTATTGGCGCGCGAGGAATGGATAGTCAACGAAAACGTTTAACATTGACAGGGAGATAGCATGTTCTCAAAACTGAAGCTAAGACAAAGAATTTTATTGGGTTATCTGGCTCCTCTACTACTGTTGCTGGTAACCATGGGAGTCGTGTTTGTCAACATGCAGGAAGCCTCACGATTGTCTGCTGTCCAGGACTTCACTGAAGAAATTATCAATGACACCAAGGATCTCTCATTGGGTTTGGTTATGATGCAAAGATCCACTCGGGGATACATGTTACAGAATGCCCAGGTAACTTTTGAGAACTTTCAGAAAGGTGAGAAATTATTTACAGAGAAATCAGAGTCTCTCATCAATAAAATAAAAGATCCCCAGCAACTGGACCACTTGCACCAACTATTAGAGCTGTCGCAAGCTCTGTCCCAATCTCAGCATGCAATGATCAAATTGGTTGATGAGGGCAAAGTTAAAGATGCAATTGATATGTATCGGAGTGGCAATGCTCCTCAACGGGCTAACGAAATTCAAAAACTCGCTGAAGAGATTGTTCAGAGGGAATTGGATTTGTTTAAGGTTCGTCATCAAGATTATGAAACTGCAATGCACACAGTCACAAGTTCGATGATATATGGAATGGTGGCTGCAATCTTACTTTCGATAGTTATCGCTCTTTGGCTTGCGTCGATTATAGGACGGAAAATTTCGGTCAACGTTTCGCAACTTTCTTCTGTCGGGAGCGAAATAGCTGCTACGGTCGTTCAGCACGAACGCACAGCCAGCCAGCAGGCAGCATCAGTCAATGAAACTTCTGCCACCATTGAAGAGTTATCTGCTTCATCGCGACAAGCGGCTGAACAGGCAACTAATTCAGCTGAACTGGCAGAACGTTCCAGCATTGCTACGGTACAGGGAAGAGATATTACTCAACAAACTGTGGCGGCAATGAGCAGCCTTAAGAACAAGATTGGTGCAATGGCTGAACAGATCGTTCATCTAAGCGAGCAGTCGGGACAGATCGGGAGCATTGCTACCCTGCTCAAAGACTTGGCCAGTCAAATTAATATGCTTTCACTCAATGCAGCAGTTGAAGCCGCCCGGGCTGGCGAGCATGGCAAAGGATTTGCAGTTGTGGCAAGCGAAATTCGTAAGCTTGCAGACCAAAGTAAAAAGTCTGCCGAACAGACTGCTGTGCTCGTTGCCGATATTCTGAGAGCTACCAATACTTCAATCATGGTAACAGAGGACGGTACGCGTACTGTTGCTGAAGCCACCCAAATGGTGCAGCAAGTAGCAGATTTGTTTAGTAATCTGGCTATTTTGGCGCGCAACGTTAACGAAAATGCCCAGCAAATGATGTTGAACACCAAGCAACAGTCTTCTGCTTTTGCTCAGGTGGTATTGGCAACTAATAGCATAGCCGCTGGGGCGAAAGAAACCGTTGCCGGTATCGGACAAACCAAAGCCGGAGTGCAGATATTAAATAATGCGGCGGAGAACCTAAAGGCGATTGTATAGGTGCCTTTTTCATTTGCAGTCACATGCCATGATTGAAGATCCACAACTTCATCAGCTTTTTGAGGCAGAAAGCGAGGAGCATCTCTCCCGGCTCGACGACGGCCTGTTACGCCTTGAAAAGAATTGTACAGACCAGGAAGTGTTGGAAGAGGTTTTTCGCGAGGCTCATAGCCTAAAAGGTTCAGCACGAATGCTGGGGCTGACCAAAATCGAGATGGCTGCGCACGGCTTGGAAAGCATTCTGAATACAGCACGCAAGGGGGATTCTTTGCTAACGGCAGACACAATCGAACATATGACTGTTGTACTTCGGGATTTACGTGTGATGGTGCGGGAGGCACTTGGAAGTACGCCTGTAACAACTGAAACAGTTATCAATTCGACTGCCTCCCCTGAACTCGCTATTGTGAACTTGGAGGAAAATGCCAAACTTCAGACTGCCCCTCAAAAATCAATAGAAGACCTTGCTCCTTCAAGAACTCCCTCTACATTTGTCGAACCTTTTCGCATTGAGACCGTGAGGGTGGAAACTAGCAAGCTGGATGATCTGCTTACTCTGACCGGTGAACTCAGCGTAATTCAGGGGCGTGTGCAACATCGGTTATCAATGATAGATGAGATCTCTGAGCAATGGTTAATTCTGGAACGTAGCCGCAAAAAATTCCAGTATGGGTCATGTAATGTTGATGGCTTAGACAAATCCAGCGAGCCGCTTCGAAAAATGCTTCAAATGGATAATGAGGCACTTACACTGCTCGGGAGCAAGATCAAGAAAACTCGGGAGTCATTCTATGAAGACTGCACGAGATTCGAAGCCACGGCGATTACGTTGCAAGAACAGGTACATAGTGTTCGCCTCATGCCATTTTCTGTTGTGTTTACGCTGTTTCCGCGCATGGTACGCGATCTTGCCAAGGAATTAAGGAAAGAGGTAGAACTGGAAATTGAAGGCGGTGAAATAAACGTAGACAAGCACATTCTGGAAGAGATAAAAGATCCGTTGATGCACATGCTGCGCAATGCTGTTGACCATGGCATTGAATTACCGGATGTACGAGAACATCAGTGCAAACCTCGCAGTGGCAGGCTGCGATTAAGCGCTGTAAAAGAAGGCAATAACGTAATACTGGAAGTGCAGGATGATGGCTGTGGTCTTGATATTCAAGCCATCCGAAATACTGCATTAAATAATGGACTTTATGATGAAGCAACGCTTGCAAGCATGCCGCAGGCACAATTGCAGCAACTAATTCTTTTGCCAGGATTTTCGACCAGCACCTATGTTACCGAGATGTCAGGCCGTGGCGTTGGTTTAGATGTGGTACGTGCCAATGTGGAGCGACTCAAAGGCGAAATCCTCATTAAATCTACTATGCTTCAGGGCACAATGATGCAGTTGCGCCTGCCACTGGGCCTTTCAACCACCCGTGTGCTTCTGGTCAGTGTCGGTGGGTATCTCTATGGGCTACCGATTGAGTTTGTCGTTACCTCGCAAAGAGTGAAGGATGAAAATATTTTCACCCTCGAAGGACGTCCCGCATTCGAGTTGAACGGACAGGCGATCATAGCTCCTGGGTTGGCTGATTTACTGGAATTGTCGCGATCAGATGTCCTCACTCAGAAGAAAGAAGGCGGTATTGAAGAAACAGTATGTATCGTCATTCAGGTGGGTGAAGAACGCCTTGGGTTGCGAGTAGATGAATTGCTCGACGAAGAGGAAGTGCTGACTAAGCCGCTTGGCGCTCCACTGCAAAGGGTACGCAATGTTTCAGGCATGGCCATACTGGGAAGTGGGGAGATTTGTGCGATTTTGAACCAGGCTGATTTGCTGCGCTCCGCACACAAGCTTGCTGTAGTCCCATCTCAAGGCAAGCCTGACAGACCAGTGCATCAAGCCAAAGCCTGCATCCTGCTGGTAGAAGATTCGGTACTGGTGCGCGTTATGGAACAGCGCATCCTTGAAGAGGCGGGTTATGAGGTAATCACCGCTGTTGACGGTAAGGATGCTCTTAATAAGCTGGGGAGTCGTCCTTTTGTGGCAATCGTGTCAGACATTAATATGCCAAATATGGATGGTCTTGCATTCACCGCCCAAATCCGCCAAGAGCCTCACTACCGCGACTTGCCAGTCATTCTTGTCACATCACTTGCTTCCAATGAGGACAAAAGGCGCGGCCTGGAAGTCGGTGCAAACGCCTACATCCCCAAACCGTCATTTGACAAAAGTGTATTGTTGGAAACTCTGCAAAGGTTAATCGTAAAATGATCCGCGTAATGCTGGTAGATGATTCCCCTCTTGTACTGCACATCTTGCAGCGACTGTTGTCGCATTCCCCGGAAATTCAGGTGGTAGGAACCGCAGTCAACGGCAAAGAGGCGCTTGATTTGTTGCCCTCCTTGAATCCGGATGTGATCTGTACCGACCTGCATATGCCGGTAATGGATGGTCTGGAATTTACCCGCGAAGTGATGGCAGGATTCCCGCGCCCTTTGCTGGTAGTTAGCGTTTCTGTGGAAGCAGGATCGCCCAATGTGTTCAAGCTGCTTGACGCAGGAGCGGTAGATGTCTTCCAAAAGCCTCGCGCTATCCTCGACACAGACTTTGACAAGATTGCCGATGAACTGGCCAGCAAAATAAGAATTCTGTCCGGAGTGAAGGTATTTCGCAGAAGCAATGAGATAAAAAATTCACCTGTTTCTTTTTCAACTCCTATTTCATCCTGTTCCCATGGACAACCACGTATCGTAGTAATAGGAGCTTCTACCGGTGGACCACAGGCACTGCGTGAGATATTGACTCACTTGCCCGCCACTTTTCCACTGCCGATAGTATGCATTCAGCATATCGGAAGCAACTTTCTGTCCGGCATGGTGAATTGGCTTGCAGAATCCTGCCAGCTCAAGGTAGGCAAGGCTTGCAACGGTGAATATCCCATGTCTGGAAATGTTTATTTCGCACCCGAAGATGCCCAATTGGAGTTTGATGACAGCGGTCGCTTTTTGTTTTCAAGAACATTGCCGGTCGATGGTCATTGTCCTTCGGTTACTGTCACCATGCAGGCTACAGCTCGTTATTTCGGTGCGGGTGTTGTGGGTGTGTTGTTGACTGGAATGGGACGTGATGGAGCCGATGGCATGGCAAGCATTGCCGCAGCCGGGGGGGTCACTATTGCCCAGAATGAAGCCAGCAGTGTGGTGTACGGTATGCCCAAGGAAGCTGTGGATCTAGGCGTGGTTCAGCATATACTGCCTGTAGAACAGATTGCGTCGGTACTAGTCAAATGTGGAGCAGTCAATACTGAATGCGAAAAGCAACCTGCGATTATTGCTCCTCAGTCGAGTTGTGGAGGTAATAAATGACAATCAAAACACCGCCAACAGAAATCCTGATCGTTGAAGACAGCCTGGTGGAAGCTGAAATACTGCGCCGCATTCTGGTCAAGGCCGGCTATCAAGTTAGACTCGCAAAAAACGGCCAGGAAGGTTTGCACTCCTTGATCGAACAACACTGCGCGCTGGTTATCAGCGATATTCAGATGCCACTCATGGATGGCTATGAATTGTGCCGCAAGATTAAGCATGACGAGAAGCTGTGGAATATTCCGGTCATTCTGGTATCCGTGCTGTCTGAACCGGAAGATATTATTCAATCCCTTAATGTGGGGGCTGACAGTTACCTGACAAAACCTTGTGTCGAGGCTAATTTATTGGCCCGTATTCGCTCTCTGCTTGCCATTCCGCTACAGCGAAGCCGGTCTGAAGAGCGACGTACCGAACAAGTGGAATACAACGGCAAACACCACACCATCTCCGCAGATAGCAGACAGGCCTTGAATCTGCTGCTGTCGATGTACGAAAACACACTGGCACAGAATCAGGAACTGATAAGAATTCAAAATCAGCTCAACCAGCTAAATGACAGCCTGGAAAATCAGGTGCAGGAGCGCACTGCCGCCTTGCAGGAAAGCGAAGCGCGCTACAAGCGCATCACCGAAGGGCTTACCGATTATCAGTATACGGTGCAAATCGAAAATGGAAAGGTAGCGGGAACAACGCAAAGTCAGGCCTGCGCGGCGGTGACCGGATATTCAGTGGAAGAGTTTGCCGCCAATCCTAACCTCTGGATACAGATGGTCGCTCCGGAGGATCGTGACTTGGTGCTGGAACATGTCAGGCAAATTCTGGCCGGAATGGATGTTCAACCCATGGAGCATCGTATCATCAGAAAAGACGGAGAGTCCAGATGGGTGAGCGACACCACCATTTTGTTCAAGGACTCCTCCGGAAAGTTACTGTCCTATGACGGAGTGATCAAGGACATCACCGAGCGCAAACAGGCTGAAAGTATGCTCAACCACGTCAACCGTGCTTTGTCCACAATCAGCGCAGTAAACCGCCAATTGGTTTATGCCAATGAAGAAAGCGGGCTGTTGCAGGCAATCTGCAAAGCGGTCGTGGAACGTGGCTGTTATCGGATGGCTTGGGTAGGATATGTGCAACAGGATGAGAAAAAATCTGTGATTGCTGTGGCTCATGCTGGCCATGACGAGGGATATTTGGAGGAGATAGACATTACCTGGGCAGAAACCGAACGCGGAATGGGACCGACCGGACGTGCCATCCGTAGCGGCACAACACAATTGAGCCAAGACTTTGCCAATGATCCCCGACACCTGCCGTGGCGCAACTCAGCACTTAAAAATGGATATGCGGCGAGCATTGCGCTACCGCTGATTGACAGTACGGGTAAAGTATTTGGTACCCTCACGGTATATGCCGAAGAGCTGCATGCCTTTACTCCGGCCGAAGTTGATTTGCTGGAAGAAATGGCAGGAGATCTGGCGTTTGGTGTGCGCACCATGCATGTACGCCACGAACGTGATCTGGCCGTAGAACAAAATAAACATTACCTCGCTCAACTGCATGACAATCTTGAGGATACAGTCAGGGCGATTGCCAGCATTGTTGAACTGCGTGATCCCTATACTTCCGGTCATCAGGTAAGAGTGGCTGATCTGGCTTCGGCCATTGCCCGGCAAATGAGATTGCCCGATGAGCAAGTGCAGGCCATCCACCTCGCTAGCATCATGCATGATCTGGGGAAAGTTAAAATTCCGGCTGAGATACTCAGCAAACCAGGTCGGCTGAGTGACATTGAGTACAGTCTGGTTAAAACCCATGCGCAAGCCGGTTATGATATTTTGAAAAACATTAATTTTCAGTATCCGATTGCACAAATGGTGCTACAACACCATGAGCGCATTGACGGTTCCGGCTATCCGCAAGGACTCAAAGGAGATGCTATTTTGTTGGAAGCTCGAATTCTCGGTGTGGCCGACGTAGTCGAAGCGATGTCATCGCATCGCCCATATCGTCCCGGTTTGGGATCGGAAGCGGCACTGGAAGAGATCACCCGGCATAGAGGTGTTTATTTTGATACGCAAGTAGTTGACGCTTGCCTGAGTTTGTTCAGTGATCAGGAATTTGAGTTCAAGAAGTAATTTAACCGGCAAACAAATAAGTTGTCTGAAAGAGTTCCCGTAATCAGTTTAAAACAAAATTACAAAGTGAACAGCACGGCTCAAATTGACAAATTAAAACAACTGGTCTCACAGAAACTTGGCTTGCGCTTTCCGCCCGACGGGCACGACCGCTTTGTCAAAACTCTGTATGATCGAGTTGCGCGTTCAGGCTGTGCCACACTTAAAGAATATCGAACATTCCTGCTTGGTAATGAAGCAGCCTATGAATGGGAGACCTTTGTACGTGCGTTTACCAGTGTTGAGACATTTTTTTTTCGTGACCATGGCCAGTTCGACCTGCTGCGCTTGCGTCTTTTACCAGAGCTGATAGAACGTCACAGCAATGACAAAACCCTGCGTCTGTGGAGTGCCGGGTGTTCCAGTGGCGAAGAAGCCTATTCTCTGGCTATGTTAGTAGATATGTTGTTGCCGGATCGAAATATTTGGAAAATATTTATTCTGGGTACTGATCTTGATTCCATGGCGATTACTAAAGCGCAGCAAGGTTATTACAGAAAATGGTCCTTTCGCATGTTTCCAGAAGCCATGCGTCAACGATATTTTAATAATGCCGATGTTCCTTCTGCACATTCATTAAACAGCGATCAGCATTTATTTCTGATTAATGAGCGTATCCGGAACATGGTGACTTTTCAGGTTGGCAATCTGGTTGGTGATCCGTTCCCTGATGCAGATTCATGTCTGCATGATATGGATTTGATCCTGTGCCGCAATGTATTCATCTACTTTGATTCAGTTGCTGTACCTGCTGTTGCGACAAAATTTGCCGCAACGCTGGTGAATAAAGGTTATCTCATGACAGCGCATACTGAGCTGATTGGTCACTCGATAAAGGGGCTTGAATCGAAACTGTTTGCGGAGGGGGTGGTATATCAGCGTCATGACTACCTGCCTGTTTGGTCCAATCCAGAGGCAACCCAGGATCAGCCTATTTCGAGAGAACATAATCCCAGTCACTATGAGCAGGCTAATTTAGCTAGCCAGAGTGAGTTTTTCGCCCACCAAGCTGAAGACAAAATTGATGCTTTCAGCCACAAGCTGACTCCCGCTTGGGAACAAGGAGGTGCTTGGCAGGGTGTGCAGGTAGCATTACAGACTCGCCCCCATTCTGTTGATCTATGTGCCTCAGCACGGTCACATGCCGATCGGGGTGAATATGACTTGGCAGAGGAAAAGTGCCGCGAAGCCTTGGCTGCTGATCCATTGGCGGCATCAGCATATTTCCTGCTGGCTCAATTATTTCAGATCAAAGGGAATTTGATTCAAGCCACGGAATTTTTGAACAAGACCATCTACCTTGATCCCCGTTGCGTTGCAGGGTATCTGGAACTGGCTGCACTTTATGAACGTGATGGCAACGTGCCTTACGCTCTAACCTTGCGGCGAACCGCGTTAGGTATCGTTCGTACCTTGCCAAGCGACGAGCAGATCGAGCAATATGAAAGAACAGCAGGTGAACTTGCTCAATGGCTCATGCAATTTGATTCCAAATTCGAAGTGGGGAGTGAGGAATAAAATGATTCAGAATGAAACAGATGTTGACTCCGTTCAGCATTCCGATACCAGCACTGAGATTTCGAGCATTTTGCTTGTCGAAGACAGCCCCGTTGAAGCTGAGATGATGCGCCGCATTCTTGTCAAGGCAGGCTACCGGGTGACACTGGCGCAGAATGGTCTTGAAGGGTTGAAAGCCTTGCGTGAGACCCCCCACAAATTGGTGATGAGTGACATCAAGATGCCGTTGATGGACGGCTACCAGTTATGCAAAGAAATCAAACAAGATGATATCTTGGGCAGTATTCCAGTCGTGTTGCTGACAGCGCTATCAGAGCCAGAAGATATTATTGAAGCGATCAAGGTCGGGGCTGACAGTTACATTAACAAACCTTTTGTCGAAGATATTACGCTGGAAAATATTCGTTCGCTTCTGTCCAGCTCTATTACTGAAAAGTGCGCTAAAGAACGTCGCACGGGACAAATCGAATACAACGGCAAATGTCACGTCATTACTCCCGACATTCAGCAGATCTTGAACCTGATGCTGTCGGTATATCGAAATACGATCGCCCAGAACCGCGAGCTATTGAATACCAAAAATCAACTTAACTTATTAAATGAGAGCCTCGACCAGAAAGTACAAGTCCGAACTGCGGCATTACAAAAAAGCGAATTGGGTATACGGACGATTTTGAATACGGCTCTGGATGCATTCATCAGCATGGATAGCATCGGCCTGGTTACGGAATGGAATGTTGAAGCAGAGAAGCTATTTGGCTATTCACGCGAGGATGTGATTGGAAAAGAACTGGCAGATTTGATTATTCCCCCCGCCTATCGCGATGCACATTCGCGAGGTCTGAAACGTTTTATGGAGGCAAACGAAGGCACCTATGTCGGAGGACGCATTGAAGTAAATGCGATGCGCAATGACCGGAGCGAATTCCCCGCTGAACTTTCGATTACCGTAATCCGACACGCTGGTATTGCCTTTTTCAGCGCATTTATGCGCGACATTACAGAACGCAAACAGTCCGAATCAAAGATAAATTTTCTGGCCTATCATGACAAGCTGACCGAACTCCCCAACCGCGAATTGTTTTACGACAGACTGTCCCATGCGATATCACAAGCAAAGCGAAAGCATAATCGCTTGTCTATCCTTTTTCTTGACCTTGATGGGTTTAAAGCGGTTAACGATAATTATGGCCATGAAGCCGGGGATATCGTATTGAAATCAGTCGCAATCCGATTGCAGTCATGCGTTCGTGGCGTAGATACGGTCGCTCGCCTCGGCGGTGATGAGTTCACAGTTATATTAACTGAAGTTGACAAGACTTCAGATGTAACAAACATTGCAGAAAAAATAATTCAAAAACTGACTGAGCCATTGATTCTTTATGACTCACAAACATGTGGCATCGGTGTCAGTATCGGAATTGCGATGTACCCTGAAAATGGCTATGAACTTGATAAGCTGATGAGCTCTGCGGATAGCGCAATGTATGAAAGCAAGGCACACGGCAAGAATACCTATACTTTTTTTAACGAAACTGCCAAGGGGCAAGCAGACCAACAGCCTTGGATCGACCTTGATAAGGAGCATTTGCTTGGAGTGCCGGAAATTGACCATCAACATCAGGAACTGATGAGAATGATTAACCGGTTGAATGATGCTGCCAAGCAAAACAAGTCAATACAATATATATTAGAACTGTTTGATGAAATTTGCTCTTACACAGTCACTCATTTTCAAACTGAAGAAAACCTTATGGATCAACATGATTTCCTCGAAAGTGAAGTGCATAAGCTAGATCATAAGCGGCTTCTTGGGGAGGTTAAATACCTGCGAACAAAAATTGTTGGAGGCGGAGAATTGTTGGTGTTGCAATATCTCAAGGATTGGCTACTTCCACACATATTAAACATGGACAAACCCTTCACCACTTATCTTTTGCAAAAAACTAGCTAGTTCCACCGCAATTCAGTCAATCCAAAGGCTATACGTGTTTTTGATGGTAGACCTGGTAGGGAAATAGGGCTAGTAAATGCCTAGCGAACATGAGCGACAATCGCACATTATCATTTGATAATCGCGCATATTCTGATTTGTGTAAGCTAGTGAATGGTAATGCTCAGTGCTCATTTTTGAACACGATGGTGGGGCGAAAGGCCGGTTGGGTGATCTCATTCGAAGTGCCACTATGCGGTCATTTAAATGGTTATTGGAATTTACCACCGATGGCCGGTTACTGCTGATCCAGGACACGCCGATTTGTTTGGAAAGCCGCATGGCGGAAATGCCCCCCTTATCCGAGACAGCCAAATAGATCGCCCAGAACCACTTGATCAGGGAAAGGTTGGTGGAGTGAAACAGCGTTCCTGCCGTGAGCGAGGCCTGATAATGACACTTGGAGCATTCGTAACTGCGGCGAGTGGTAATGGCGTAACCGTGATCGTGTCCACATCGCGGACAACGGAACCCTTCAGGCCAGCGTTGTTGAGCAAGCGCTTGCGCACTGCCCGGCAATTCTCACTCTGTTTCTGTTTCTTCGTCTTTCGGCATGTTCAAGACGCCGGTATTAAAGTTGTACTCGAATAGTTCGCCGTAGCGTCCCCATTCAATCGCGACCCGCAGGGCGGAGTGGGCATCGCCCTCATCCAGGGTAAAACGCAGGAGTCTGAGAAACAGGTCTTCATGTAAATCACCCGAGGGGTCTTGTACCAGACCTTGGCGGATGTAAGCTATTAGCGGTACGTTCTCCAGCAACTGTTGACCAAAAATAACCTTGCGTTCGGCATTACTGGCATGGACATATTTGTCACCAAGTTGATTCAGAATAATATCGCCGCGTTCGAGGTGGGCAAAGCCCAGCAGTGTCAAGGCGCTGGAAACATCAAGCAGTTCCTGGTCATTAAACTCGGATTCCTCCGCAAGTTTGGGCAAATCGGCGCGTCCCAGGAACGGCTCTTCGGCGAGAAGCTCCAGTATGCTTTCCATGCGAGCAATTTCCGCTTCCGGCAATCTGTCTCCCAGCTGCAATTTAATTTCCTTGCCGGTAACACGTCCGCTGCGTGCGGTACCAACAGTCATCAGGCCGTAAACTTTGTCGATCAGTCCACGCACTTCTATGCTTTCCACTTCGCGAGGGCGAGTAAGCGTGACCGGTAATTCGTCGCGCACCCGCCCCGGATCGCTGGCGAAAACCAGCACTCGGTCCGCCATCATGACCGCTTCTTCAATATTGTGCGAAACAACCAGAATGGCCTTGGTGGGAATCTTGCCGGTTTCCCAGAGTTCCAGGATATCTTCGCGCAGACCTTCGCCGGTCAGAACATCAAGTGCAGAGAAGGCTTCATCCATCAGGAGTACATCAGGCTCCATGACCAACGCACGGGCTATGCCGACCCGTTGCCGCATGCCTCCGGATAATTCTCTCGGTAACGCGCCTTCAAAGCCGGATAACCCGATCAATTCGATTGCAGCCTCAGCCCGTTCAGTTCTCTCAATGGGGGGGATTCCTTTTGCCTCCAGCCCTAATTCAACATTCTTTTGAACGGTAAGCCACGGAAACAAGGCGAAGGACTGGAATACCATACTGATCCCATCGGCCGGCCCATAGAGTGGTAAGCCGCGGTAAAGTACCTGGCCACTGTCGGCTGGAATCAGGCCGGCCATGATGCGCAACATGGTCGATTTGCCCGAGCCTGATTTTCCAAGCAAGGCGACGATCTCGCCTTCGCACAGAGTGAAGTCAACGGTTTCAAGGACGGAGCGGGCCGAACCGTCCGCCGAGCGAAACGATTTGCCTACAGATTTGAGTTCGACAATAGGGGTGCTCAAGGTGTGTTTCCTTAGAAATGCAGACGATTTTCGGCCATGCGGTATAGCCGCCGCCAAACGAAATTATTAAATCCCATGACAAATATACACATCACGCCTATCCCAAGGGCAATTCGTGGAAAATCCCCCACTGCGGTCATTTCAGCGATATAACTGCCCAAGCCGTGCGCTTTTAACGTGGTGTCGCCCCAAGTCACATATTCGGCAACAATGCTGGCATTCCATGAACCACCCGAGGCGGTGATGGCTCCGGTAACAAAACTTGGAAAAATCGCCGGAAGCAAATAGCGTCTCCACTTTAGCAAGCCCGTAAGGCCGAAATTCTGCGCCGCGTAGCGTAACTCAGTCGGAATAGTCGAAGCACCGGCAATGACATTAAACAAAATATACCATTGCGTTCCCAAAATCATCAAAGGGGACAGCCAAATATCAGGATTGAGGCTGAACCGCACTAATAAAAAGACGGCGATGGGAAACATCAAATTGGCAGGGAAGGCTGCCAGAAATTGAATGATCGCCTGAGCGCGTTCGGCAAGTCGTGGGTTCATGCCGATCCACACTCCGACAGGAACCCAGACAATAGCCGCAAGAGCAATCAAAACGATCACGCGGGACATGGTGTAAAACCCCAATACAAAAACATGGCCGACTTCGCCCCAACCCACTTCTGCACGAATGAAGGTAATTAGTGTCCACAGAGCATAAAAAACGGCAGCTGCAATCACGGCGTCCCAGATGCGTTGTGGCATAGCGGAAACGTGTCGGGGCTGGGCGCGAATTGACGTGCCATCGTAACGCAACCGGAAGGTGCCAAACGAGCGCTCAAGCAGTTTGCCAAATTTTTCAACAATGGACTGAGTGCGCTCGGTGCGTCGTAACCAGGCCAGCAGCCAGGAGTCCTGCGCAGTTTCACTGCCGGTTTCCTCGAAGCGGAACTTGTCTGCCCAGGCAAGGAGCGGCCTGAAGAAAAGCTGATCATAGAGCAACACGCCAATTAACATGGCGCCGATCGCCCACCCAATGGCATAAAGATCACGTTGCTCGATTGCGAGCGCGATATAGGAACCAATGCCGGGCAGTTTGATATTTTGGTTGGAGACCGAAATTGCTTCCGAGGCGACCACGAAGAACCAGCCCCCCGACATGGACATCATCATGTTCCAAAGCAGGCCCGGCGTGGCGAAGGGCAACTCCAGCCGCCAGAATCGTTGCCAGGCGGAAAGCTTGAATACACTGGCGGCCTCCTTCAACTCGGCGGGAACGGTGCGGAATCCCTGATAGGCGCTGAATGCCATGTTCCACGCCTGAGAGGTGAAAATGGCGAAGATTGCCGCGCATTCAACGCCCAGCAAACTGCCAGGGAACAATGCAATGAAACCGGTCACGGTGATCGATAAGAATCCGAGAATGGGAATCGACTGGAGAATGTCCAGAATCGGGACCATTATTTTTTCAGCAGCGCGATACCTTGTCGCCAACACTGCGAAAACGCAACTAAACACTATAGATGCACCCAGAGCGATGAACATGCGCATCGTGGTGCGGAGCAGATAATAAGGCAGGTTTGTGGGGTCGAGTGAAATCGAAAGCGTTTCGCCCAACTGATAAGGCCGGGCCATCTGCCCCCCTCCGTAAGCCAGCAAGACCAACAAAGCCAGCACCATAGGGAGCATGGCCCAATCCCAGCGATTGCCTCCGGCATCGACGATTTGTCGGGGGAAAAATAGTTTGTGTTTGCTCATGTTTTTATTGTATTTTGGCTTGCTTCAACTTGCCTCAAAATTCTTTATGTACGCGAACTCCGAATAGCGAGACTGGCCCCCGATCCTGATTGTATGCCGGATTAACTACATACTGAAAGTTCAAAGTCAGCATTAAATGATCAAACGAAGGTACGGAATAAGCATAGTAAGATTCAAGGATTTTTTCCGGACCGTATTTCAAGTGTCCATCGCCAATCAGGATACCCATGCCTCCGGCTGCAAAATAGGCTTGCGCATCACTGGATAAACTGTTGACTGCAGCTGCCAAGCCGAATGTATCATCGTGGCGGCCCCAGTGATCTCCTTTCAGCGAGAGTCCGACCACAATCGATTTATTTATTTCGGTAAAATCATCTGCTTCCTTGCTTCCATTATTCATACTTGCGCGTCCAAAAATGCCGAGAACAGAAGAAACCTCCTGTTCGGCGTTAATCGCCATCCCGGGCCGAGAGCTGAATCGGCGAACAAGTGCTGTATCCGGCGTCGAACTGCTTGTCTGCTGCTGGAGTTGCAATGCATCACGGTAACTGCCCATATTGCCCTGATTGATGAAACCCAAAAGCTTGACCTTGCCCGGATGTTCCGAAAACTGAACCCTTTGCTCAAACTCGCCAAGCCATTCGTGCTGGGTGAAAGTCTGGTCCAACACGGTGGTATTCGGAATCTGGGAAAGTGCGAAGAAACCGCCACGAAGGGTCGATTTCGACTGCGTCCATTCGATAGATACCCCCTTGGTAAACCCCCATGCATCAGCGGCATAATCGAATCCGCCGGATTCCACAATCGACCAGTTGAAAAAGTCTGCACGGGGATCGTGCGCATAGGTGTTGGTATCGAAAACATCGGTAACGGAGAACTTTCCCAGCGTTAGAATAATGTTGTTGACCGATTGAGTACGCCCCAACTGGTTGGCAGAAGGTTCGAGAGTTTGCTCTTCTCCCTCCAAGTTGATTACCTGCCGGTAAAACAGTCTTGGCAGGCGGAGATAGGGAGCATTTTCACCCACTTTATAGGCTTCTCCGCTTGGGAATCCGGCCATTCCGACAGTGTTACTCAAACCAAATCCCTGATCAATTTCAGGATTAATCCAAAGCTCGCCTCCCTCAAAGAGGCGCAACCCGGCAAATAATGTCAGGTCGTTTGTTGTGCTGACAGTACTATCCGGACTTAAGCTATTTTTTCCAGAGTAGGGTGCGGTTAACAACGGATGATATTGACTGACACTCGTGAATTGCCCAAATACCCCCCATTTTTTGGGAGAGGGTTCTGTCCCCTCTCCCGGGCGCCCGGCCAAAAGCTTTTCGGACGCCGGGGGAGGGCTAGGGAGGGGGTTTGGGGCAACAGTGTCATGTATTTTGGACAGCTCAATAGCAGAAGCATTGCCCTGAATCTCACCTGACTCAGCCAGTGCCGGGCCGGAGCAAGTAAAATAAAATCCTGACAGGATAAATATTATGAGTAACTTGACTCGGACGGTGTTGTTATACCCTGGCATTAATAAATCTCATCATCAAATCGGTTAATCCGGACAATATCCAAATAATGTTGCATAATTATTACATCGCAGCCAATTATTTGATAATTCGTAAATTTCTGGTTTTCAACGTAGCCTCTTCTGTACTGTAGCCCCGCTTGACTTGCCATTATCCTACAAACAACTTAATATATGAACACCTATTTACTTGTATGAATAATGTCCCTATCCGAAACTGATGGTTATATTGCCGAACTGGCAGACCTGTTCCGCCTGCTGGGGGATGCAACCCGCTTACGAATAGTGCTAAGTTGTCTTGACACTCCGATTGCGGTCAACGATATCGCGAACAAGCTTGGTTTGGGAAATTCGCTGGTCAGTCACCATTTAAGACTGCTGCGGGCAGCGCGCATTGTCAAAGCAGACCGGCAAGGAAAACAAGTGTTTTATGCCGCAGCAGACCGGCACATCTCCGGGGTGCTGACCGACATGTTGGAGCACATTGCCGAGCCCCATACGGAAGCAGACTGATGGCACATCATCACGAACACAAGCATCCACACGATCACGACCATGATCATGCTGGGCACACGCACAGTTGCGGTCATCACCATCATGGCGATCCGAACAATCATGGCAAGGCCTTTATAATAGCAATTGCGCTGAACACAGTATTTGTGGTGCTGGAATTTGTCTTCGGTTTTATCGCCAACTCGACGGCTCTGATCGCCGATGCCGGGCATAATTTGTCCGACGTTTTAGGTCTGATCCTGGCCTGGAGCGCAGCGATTCTGAGTCGCAGAGCGCCGAATGAACGCTTTACCTATGGACTTCGTAGTACCTCGATTCTGGCTGCACTGGCGAATGCGACATTCCTGCTGGTGACTTGCGGGGCAATTGCGTGGGAAGCCATTCAACGATTTTCACAACCGCCCGCCGTGGCCGGCCTCACCGTTACCCTCGTGGCGGCAGTCGGCATCGTCGTGAATGGGCTATCCGCATGGCTATTCATGAAAGACAGCAAAGGGGATTTAAACATTCGTGGAGCCTACTTGCATATGGCTACGGATGCTGCGGTTTCTCTGGGAGTGGTTATTACCGGAATTGTGATGCTATACACCGGTTGGTACTGGCTGGACCCTGTAATCAGTTTGATCATTATTGCTGTGATTGTCGTGGGAACCTGGGGATTATTGCGCGAGTCGGTACAACTGGCATTAAGTGCTGTTCCGCCAAATATTGACGTGGGTAAAATTGATGCCTACCTGCGTCAATGCACTGGTGTGACAGACATCCATGATTTGCATATCTGGGGTATGAGCACCACAGAAAATGCGTTAACCGTCCATTTGGTGATTCCCGGTGGTTACCCCGGTGACTCCTATATGGATAACATCATGCAAACCCTTAAAGAGCAATTCTCAGTCCATCATAGCACCCTGCAAATCGAACTGGGGACGACAACGCATGAATGTTCATTGAGTCCAAGTGCAGTCGGGCACTCACATTGATTTTAAAAATAGCCAAACCAGACAAGTCTATTACTGCAATGAACTTATTTTAGTAAAGTAGTGAAGTTTTGTATTTTGGGAAGGTCAATAGAGCTGGCATGATGATTTTATTAAATCTCAAATTTAAAGATGCTGTCCCGCAATGAAAAATACTTTCATATTTGCCCACCGTGGTGCCAATAAAGAAGCAGCGGAAAATACTCGCTCTGCTTTTGACAAAGCGCTGACCTACCCGATTGACGGAATAGAAACAGATGTTCAGCTCACACGCGACGAAGTCTCCGTACTTTGGCATGATCGTTTTCTGGGCAAAGTTGGGCTGCCGGATAAGTATATTGATGACTTCGATTATGCTCAACTGCGGGAGATGAATTTCGGTGCGCATTATTCACAGGAGCAATCCAACGAAAGTATCCTGAGCCTGAACGAATTTCTGAACTTATACCGAACTCGTTGCCGTTTGCTGCTCGAAATCAAAAATCGGGAATGGGAGCAGCCTGAGCGGCATCAAATAAAAATCCGGCAAACTTTGGATCGTGTCGGTGCGATGACGGACGACAGGATATTAATCTCTTCATTTAATCTGGCCAGTTTGGAATATGCTCATCAATATCGCACTGATGCACTGCTGGTTTACAATTTTGAAGATAACCAGACTATTGAGGACGCCAAGCGGGTTTTAGACGAGCAGCCTTATCTGCGCGGATTATGTTTGCCGATTTCAAGGCTCAATCAGGAGATAGTGAAGTTACTGGGTGATCACCGTAAATGCATCGCTGTTTACACTTGCAACAGCGATCAGGAAATAGGTTTGGCCCTGGGGCTTGGCGTAGACATTCTTATAAGTGATATTCCTCAAAGGGCGTTGCAACTAAGAGGATTGAAATAAGCGATTCTTCATTTCAGGAAATCTACTGAACACGGCCAGGCGGGACATGTTGCATTGCGATTACTGCCGCTTCGGTTCTTGAGCGCACATGCAGTTTCTGCAGGATGCTTGTCATATAATGCTTCACGGTCTTTTCAGCAAGAAACATACGTTCACCAATTTGACGGTTGGTAAGTCCCTGACTGAGAAGTTGCAGAATATCAACTTCGCGCGGGGTGAGTTCTGAAAATGAATCAAGGGGATGCGGCTGGGAAAATTCGGTAAGCATGTCTGCGGCCAGTGCAGGAGTAACGTAAGCCTCGCCACTGGCTACCTTGCGCGTGATGGTGCGTAACTCACTTGCCGATACACCCTTCAAAACATAGCCATGTGCACCAACCTTCAAGGCGGCCATCAGATTTTCACGGTTCTCGGACACAGTGAGCATCATGATGCGGACACCGGGAGTATTGAGCGCAATTTTACCGGCCGCCTCGATGCCGCCCATCCCGGTCATTGACACGTCAAGCAAGACGATATCAGGGTGCAACTCGTTCGCCAATTCCACCGCTCTTTCGCCACTTTCGGCTTGAGCGATGATCTCGAAATCCGGCTCAACACTGAGCGAATGGGCGACTCCTTCGCGGAATAAAGGATGGTCATCGGCAAGTAAAATACGGATAGTGTCAGACATAGAGCATCTCATCAGTAGATAAAGGTAGTCGGGCGCGGATGGAGGTCCCACGACCAAGGGTGGAGTCAATTTCAAAAATTCCGCCAAGCAGACGTACACGTTCGCGCATGAAAGCGAGGCCAAGTCTCCCGGATGCCGCAACCGAATGGGGGTCGAAGCCTGTTCCATGGTCAGTAATCGTTAGCAGAACCTGCCCATTAGTTTGCTGCATCTGGACATAAGGAGTGTCTTCGGGAGCATGCCGCCTGCAATTGTTAAGCGATTCCTGCAGAAGTCGGTAGACAGTAATCTTGACAGAAAGAGGAGCCTTGTCAGGCGCATTGTCAATCTCCGCCCGGACTGTTTGTCCTGAGAGTCTCTCGAAATCACGGATAGCGCGCCGGGCGGTATCGGCAAGTGATAATTCTTCCATGCCAGGTAAGGTCAGACCGGAAGAAATTCTGCGAATATCACTAAGGGAGGATTGCAAAGCATGTTTGAAACTGGGCAGATCTTGTTCAATTATATTGGGGGACGATGAGCAGCTATGACAGGTCGAAGCCAGCTCATCAAATCTCATCAGGGCAAAGGCAATGGTTTGCGCCGGTCCATCATGCAAGTCAGCGGCTATTCTGAGTAAAAACTCTTCATTTAGCGTTGTCGTACTCACGCCGGCTTTGCGTAGTTGCTCTCGCATCTGAGAGTTTTCGTCAAGGGCGGCACGCAATTGTTCGAGTTGACGAAATAAATCACGCTCTTGTCCCAGAATCGTGTTGTTTGCCCGGCGGACCAGACTAAACAGCAGCAAGTAGATTGCAAGTGTTGTAAACCCGACCAGCACCCAACTGCGCTGCTGGGCGGCATGTATTTCCTGCTTAAGGTTATTTACCGACAGATAAAATTCGGCAACCCCGATAATTTCATCATGAGCCAGCGTGTAAATAGGGACATTGATCTGCAGCAGCTGTAAGCCGAGAGAATACTCAGTCTCATTGTCATTTTCCTCAAGATCACTAATTTTGGCTTGAACCGTGCCTGAGAAAGCAGCTTCCAAGCGTTTTTTGAGCGGGTAGCGCAATCCGATTTGGGCGTGATCTGTACTGTAGTCAATACGACCGCTGGCATCCCAAAGTTTGAATCGAAGCACTTCTTGATGAATCGGCCCTTCAATGAAAATTCGGTCAAACACGGCACGCATTCCGTCACTGACAATTTCCCCCTTCTTCCAGTTTTGCAATTGCGCGGCGGAAAGACTTTCAATATAGACCGCTGAAATCGCAGCGGCCCGGTTAACAGCGCTGGTTTCTATCTGCTGTCCCATCCAGGAACCAATGATGAACATGCCAACCAGCAGAACAACGATGATCGCCAGCATAAACTGGCGCGAGAAGCTCAGGAGGCCAAAAATTTGCTTCGGAGTGATAAGCATCGGTAAATCAAGCTTGAGTAAAATTCAAAATAATGACTTAAATCTCTCATGTTTTAAGGGATCGTCAGCAAGGTAACATTGGTTAATCTTAACACGAGATGGATATCAAAAATCAGACTTTAGTCTGAAAAATAAGGAACTAAAGTCTTATATGATTTCGGATGATAGGCCGTAGCGCCGTCGTATAAGATTGAAGACAATACCGACCAAGTTATAGGTGACTATAAAAAACATTAATAATGTTGAATGGCCTGCGGCGCTATTGGGTTGAAAATTGGAGAAGAGTATGAAAAATCGATTCAAAATCAAAATGCTGCTACTTGGAATGCTCCCAATGGTGTTGTCGTTTTCGAGTTATGCAGACGAATCAACTGCTCCTGCCGCTGCTTCTGCCGTTACGCATCAGCCAGTAGACGCAGATGCTGCGATCAAAGTAGCAAGAAGTGAGAGTTGCTTGCGATGCCACGGAGTATCTAAGAAAAAGGAAGGCCCCCCCTATACGAAGATTGCGGCTTTCTACAGAAACAATGCTGATGCAGAAGACGCGCTATATGAGCATATCACCACCGGCCCTAAAGTTAAGCTGACCGATGGACACAAAGAAAAGCACAAAGCGATTCTGGACAAGTCACCTGAACAAATAAGAAACCTTGTACGCTGGATTCTTGCGCAATAGCTTTTAACCTTTAACAAATGATCAAATAGAAAGGAAATAAAAATGAACAAAGCTTTAAGCGTGACTGCGTGCTTACTTTTTGGTGCGGCCTTGGTTGTTGCAACACCTATGGCTAAAGCAGCTACTATTAATGTTGAAGCCGCAAAAAGCTTGTTTGATGATAATGAATGCTCAAAGTGTCATAGCATCGACAAAACCAAGAAAGGGCCTTCGCTCAAGAAGATCGCCTTGAAATACAAGGGTAAACCGGAGGCAGAAACCGATGCCAAACTGATCAAACATCTGACAACGGGACCGAAAGTCAAGCTTGAAGATGGATCCCAGGAAGATCATAAGATTATCGAAACCAAGGATGAAGCGCAAATCAAGAATCTGATTCACTGGATTCTTTCACTCTAAATTAACCTGACATCAACCGTGCGAATTCTTGTTGCGGTGAGAGTTGAACAAAGAAGGTCACGGAGCCGTCCCCCCGGCTCCGTTTTTGTCTCGAACAATCACTTCGTCATATCACTACCCGGCTACAAATCATGAATCTAAAAAAATTCCCAGTCGCCATTATGGCTGTGCTGTTTACCGGCGCCCTTCTTTTCTGGCAGTCCCAAGCCAGTGCCGAAGCAGGCAAAATCGACAATGCCGCCTGCCTCCGTTGTCACGAGGCAAGTAAGGGAAAACTGGAAGTTCCGGCAAAAGAAGGCGAGAAGCGGGAACTCGGAGCCGTGGATGAACTTAAATTCACTAAAAGCATACACGGCGATATGCAGTGCGTCGAATGTCATAAAGAAATTACCGATGCGGTTGCTTCGCACAAGATAAATGCTGCTGTAGCAAAACCCAATTGCGAAACATGCCACCAGGCGCTTTGGGCGACCGTTCAGAAAGACAAGTTGACTGATGAAAAATCCAGACTGGGTTTGGTCGTAAAGAACATCGAAGCCTACAAAAAGTCGTTTCACGCCACGCCCGATAAGGACGACCCTTCACATCCCAAGGCTTATTGCGAGGACTGCCACAGTTCCCACACGTTTAACGTCCCACCGATGGGCAGCGCAAAGCGGAGCGAATGGCACAAGGAGATTCCCAAAACCTGCGGCGAAAAATGCCACGATGACCAGTATAGCAAGTACGTCAAGTCCATACATGGAGAAGAGTTGCTCGACAAGGGCAACGTCAAAGCAGCGGTTTGTACCGACTGCCATACGGTTCATAGCGTCCTGAATACCTCTTCGGACGCGTTCAAGTTGGCTAACGTCAATGCCTGCGGCGGCTGTCATAAAGAAAACTTTAAAAGCTACACCGACACTTATCACGGTCAAGTTAACCGACTGGGCTACACCTATACTGCCCGATGCCCTGATTGCCATGGCAGTCATGACATACGGGCCGTGGATGACCCTAAATCGAAAGTGTCTCCGCAAAACAGGATGAAAACCTGCCAGAAGTGCCATAACGACAAGAAGCCGGGCATGCACGACGCGACACCGGGTTTTGCCTCTTTCGGCCCCCATGCAAACAGTCACGATTTTGCCAAATATCCACAGATGTATATTGCCACCAAGTTCATGGTTGGACTATTGATCTTCGTCTTTGTCTTCTTCTGGGCCCATTCCGGACTTTGGTACTACCGTGAGTGGCAGGATCGTAAAGCCGGCAAACCCGTGCATCACATCAATCTCAAGGGGTTGGATATTGATCACCAAAAGCAATTCAAGCGCTTTCCGTGGGGTTGGCGGGTTGCGCATCTGGTGTTTGCACTGGTTACCATGACACTGGTACTAACGGGCACAACCGCACTGTTCGCATCAAGTTCTTGGGCGCCATCCGTTGCGCAAATATTTGGCGGGCCAAGGACGGTCGGTCTTGTTCACCGCATTGCTGCGAGCTGCTTCGTCGGCATCTTCCTCATACACTTTGTCTATGTCATGCAGGGACTGCTGCGCAGCAAGACGTTCCGCTGGTTTGGTCCGGATTCTTTCATTCCGAACTGGAAGGACTTCGCCGACTGCTGGGGCATGTTCAAGTGGTTCCTCGGCAAGGGAGATAAGCCGCGCTTCGACCGTTGGACCTACTTCGAGAAGTTCGACTACTGGGCTGTGTTCTGGGGCGTGAACATCATCGGCTGGAGCGGCTTGATGCTGGCCTTCCCGCACGTCACCGCGACCTACCTTCCGGGCTGGGTATTCAACGTGGGTACGCTGGTGCACGGTGAGGAAGCCTTCCTCGCGGCCGTCTTCCTGTTCACGGTACACTTCTTTAACAACCACTTCCGGCCAGACAAGCTGCCGCCGCCGGACGTAGTGATGTTTACCGGTTCGCAGTCATTGGAAGAGTTCCGCGCAGATCACCCTGCCTATTACCAGCGCCTTGTTGATGCGGGCGAGCTGGAAAAGTATCTCGTTGATGCGCCGTCACCGCAGTTTACCCTCAGCTCCAAGATACTGGGACTCACGCTGATCACCGTCGGCTTGATCTTGCTGGTACTGGTTGGGGTGGGGTACTTCGGTGGGTAGTAATTGGGTGGATTGGGAATTTCCGGTGCGCAATAGCAATGTGCACCGGAAGTTTGGGGCACTGACTGAGACCCCTTGTTATGTTGGGATATCGTGAGTAATGGTAATATGGGTTGCCACGAAATCAGACTTTAGTCTGATAAAAACGGAACTTTAGTCTTATAGGATTTAAGCTGATAGGCCGTGGTGTCATCTTCTGATGTTGTAGACAATAGCGCCTGCGCAATTTTTATATTCGGTGCGATTTGCTGCGATGAAAGACTGTGACAAATTAGGTAAAGTTAGTATTTGAAACAATGTGGCTAAACAATTAACCCATAAAATCTTGTGAAACTTTTTATAAATCAGGAGATGCAAATGATTCGTACCCCAATACTTCTCAGTGCCACCGTAGCTGCCTTAACTTTAGCTTTTTCTCTCAATGCCTCTGCTGCAATTGACGTGGATGGCGCGAAAGAGTTGGCTCGCGCCAACAACTGCTTTAAGTGTCACGGTCTTGAAAAGAAAAAGGACGGCCCTGCCTGGAAAGACGTGTCTGAAAAGTATCGCGGCAAGCCAGATGCTGAAGCAAAACTGATTCACCATCTCACCTCAGGGGAAAAAGTTAAGTTCCCTGATGGTCATGAAGAAGAGCACAAGAACATTCAAGGCAAGGCGTCACCCGATGCCATCAAGAATCTTGTAGATTTTATTCTTTCGCTTTAGTAAATAAAATAACCCGTTCGGGCTGAATTCTTTCCATGGAACGCAGGCCGAACGGATTATATGCAAAAGTTGTATCAGGACGGATTTTCCGTACTCAGCAAAAAAATAATAAAAATAATAACAAACAAGTCCTAAAGCTTTAGATCAGGTGTTAGTTTTAATACCAATTCTTAAATGAGATATTAATGAAGCCAATTCGACTATTAATCATGATATGTACGCTCATCGCGAGCCTTTGCGGTGTTTCAGGCGCAAGGGGCGCAGAGGGCACCGCTGGTGCATGGGATGCTGACGCAGCCCTGAAAAAAGACCAGATATGTACCCGATGCCATGATGAAAGTGAAACCAAGCCCATACTGTCTCTGTATCAGACCAAACATGGCGTAAGAGCCGACCCTCGCGCGCCCAACTGCCAATCATGCCATGGCGAGAGCGACAAACACTTGCACGGTGACCCGAATGTGAAGGGCCGAGCATCGCCTGATGTCGTTTTTGGCACAAAAAGCGGAACCTCCGGCGATTTCGCACCCAAAGACGCGAGTGAGCAAAATGCGGTTTGTCTTTCCTGTCATAAAAAGGATGCCAAGCGCTCTCATTGGGAAGGTAGCACCCATCAGCGGGAAAACGTGACATGTGCTTCATGCCATGTCATCCATAATGGCGGGCACGATGATGTTCGCGACAAACGCACTCAGCCCGATGTCTGCTTTAACTGTCACAAGGAACAACGTTCACTCATTAACAAACCTTCTCATCACCCTATTCCCGAGGGCAAAATGACCTGCTCCGACTGCCATAACCCGCATGGCTCGGTCGGACCAAAACTGATGAAACGCGATAGTGTTAATGAGACTTGCTATACCTGCCACATGGAGAAACGCGGTCCTTTCGTGCACAGCCACGAACCGGTCGATGACGACTGTACCAACTGCCATAACCCGCATGGTACGACGGCAGAAAACATGTTGAAAATGCGTGCGCCATTCTTGTGTAACAGTTGTCACACACCGCATGGCTTGGTGACCCCTTCGATAGGTGGAGGCGGAACACCATCAGGAATGAACGGCTCTACTATTACTCAGGGCAGAGCTTGCATGAATTGTCATACCGAGGTGCATGGCAGCAACAATCCGGGCACGACAGCGCCGGCAAATGCACAGTTCCTTTTCCGCTGAGATTAATGGGCCGAAATGATCATGAAAAGTTCAAAGCAGAAATTAGTCTTTAGAAAAAAAATCCTCGCACTCTCCGTGTTGATGGCCATTGGAGTTGCTCACGCCGATGAAGATGAGGATGTTGTTAAACTGACCAAGAATGAAAGTTCAGTGAGTGTTGGAGCGGGTAACATAACCGGATACAGCGCTGACAGATCGATTTTTACCCAGTACAACGGCATGCGCAATAATGATGTCAATATATTGCTTGATATAAATGTTCTTAAACTGAACGATGAAAAGGGACTGTGGACCAAGATCGAGGGTCACAATCTGTTGCTGGATGACCGCGAATTTATCTATTCGCAAAACAAGCAAGGTGACTGGAAGTATTCTCTTGAATATAATGAGATTACCCACCACGAAATACGCACTATCAATACTGGTCTGCGTGGTGCCGGATCACTTTCTCCGACAATTGTTAGTCTCTCTGCACCTGGAGCAGGGAGTAATCTGAATTTGCAACTCCAGCGCCAGGCGGAAACACTTGGGGTTGAAAAATGGATTACCCCCAGTCTGTTGTTTGAGTCAACCTTCAAAAACGAGGACAAAACTGGAGCGCGCTTGTCCGGGGAGGGGGTCACCTGTACCAGTGGCAGCCCCTTAAGTCGTTTCGCTTGCGGCGGTACAGCCAATCTTGGTGGGGCAGTGTTGATGTTGCCCGAGCCGGTAAGCACCAATACCAAACAGATCGAAGCCAAACTGAATTATTCGGGTGAAAAATTTCTGGTTAGCGGTGGCTACTACGGTGCTTTTTTTACTGATAATTATGGGTCAATCAATCCCAACCTGACTGACCCAAGCAACGCAGCCAACCCAAACTTTAATTCCCATGCGACTAATTTGCTGGGTTATCTTTCGTCGCAAATAGCGCTACAGCCGAACAGTCAGTCACAACAGCTATATGTATCCGGCAACTACGCATTCACTCCGACTACCCACTCAACCTTCAAGTACGCTTATACCCATGCCACGCAAAATGAAAGCTTCTCCAGCATGGGTTTAACGGGCGCTCCCGATGGCGTCAGTAGCTTGGGTGGAGAGGTGGATACCAACCTTGCACAGTTCGGATTAACGGCGCGCCCCATGCCAAAACTGTCTTTGCTTGCCAATGTGCGTTACGAAGACAAGAATGATAAAACACCAACTGCTTCATACAATGTATTGAGCAGCCCCCTAACGACAGCTCCGACCTATTCAAACAATTATTCGAGTTCCTCGACTAAAGTGAACGGAAAAATTGAAGCTGCTTACCAGTTACCGGATCATTATCGTGCGACTTTAGGTGTTGATTACGCCACGGTGCAGCGTGCTGCTCCTCCCACTTCGAGTGGTGCGGCGACCGATTTGGGGCTTGCCTTGGGCGGCTTGAGGGCAAACACTCGTGAAGTGGGTTACCGTGCGGAGTTGAGGCGTTCATTTACGGATACGTTCAATACGGCAATTATCTACGTGCATAGCCAAAGAAACGGTGATGACTGGACGTTCTACGGCAATGGTCACACCAGCACGCAACCGATCAATATCAACGGCACTTTGCCCATGACGATGATGGACCGAAATCGCGATAAGGTAAGGTGGACAGCTGACTGGTCGCCCATCAGCAAACTGTCGTTCCAGTTCAATGCCGAAGAAGGCAAGGATACTTATACCGGCCCAATCGAAACCGGGATGAGAGACACCAACATGAGTTCCCTTGGGGTGGATGCCGTTTTTATTTTATCCGAAAGCTGGAAACTGACCGGTTATCTAAGCAAGAGCGACCAGACACTGCACGTCAATCATACTGCCGAGTATTTGGCCGAATTGACCGATGTCAATACTAGCGTGGGTTTTGGCGTGATCGGCAAACCAACCAGTAAAATTGATGTGGGTGGGAATATATCGTATATGAACGATAGCAATCGTTATAACCAAACCGGTGGAGGATTGCCGGACGTGAGCTACGAGGTGACCAGCCTGAAGTTATTTGGCAAATATTCATTGCAGAAAAATTCAGACTTTCGGGTTGATCTCGTTCACCAAGCTTCAACGCTTAATGAATGGTCGTGGGGGAGTAACGGGCAAGCATTTGCTTACACCGATAACACGACTGTTACCCTGCAACCGCACCAATGCGTGACATTTCTAGGTGGCAGTTATGTATACAAGTTCAGGTAATTTTCCGAAGGGCTTGCGATTAAGAGAGAATTCGGGCTGATTGCCCAATTTAAAATGTTAAGGAATGTAAATTTAAGTTGCTGTGAAAGGTTTGTAATTGTGAGTTTATTATCAGGGTTGGAAGTTTTAATTTTGAAAACGAGGGGTTAACATGAGATCTATACTTGTTCGGTTGGGCTTGACGGCCCTGGTAATTGGGGGGCTGGCTGGTTGCGGCGGTGCTTCCATAGGGGTAAATGGAGTAAATGGCACCACGGGTACTGCAGGTGGCACAAATGCAGTTGCAACTGTCAATGGAACAGCATTGACGGCAACCGACTGGCAAGCGCTAGCACCACAGATTAGTGCTTCCGATATTTCTGTGACGATTAATACTGCCAGCGGTGTTGCGGGAACACCGGTTGTGAAATTCAAGGTGACCGACCAGAACGGCAATCCGGTAGTCGGGCTGGGGGGATCATACCCTGCCGTCGGCACTGCCGTTACACATTCAATGTATAACATCAATTTTACACTGGCCAAGCTAGTTCCCGGCACAAATGGCAACCCGGCCAAGTGGGTTAACCTGCTGGTAGACAAACCGGTAGCCCCTTCAACAACCGGCGCGGTCGTTAACGGTGGGCTTTCATGGTTGGCTGCCTACCCAACCGCAGAAGCTCAAGGTACCATGGTCGACAATGGCGACGGTACTTACCAGTACACATTCCTTCGCGATATCAAGCAGACCCAGGCTATAGTTAATGCCGTGGGTGCAGGTGCGTATGAAGGTTCATCGAACACCAGCAAACCGAATGGGGCTGGAACTGCGGGAGTCTACCATATAGCTGATCTGGATCCGGCCAATCTGGCTTTTGACCCAACCGCGACACATCGTTTGGGTATTTTTATTCAGGGTAGCCAGCCCGGTACAGGCATTAATACGCCTACAGCCACAGCGTCAACAACGCCTGTGCCTTTGCTTAAAACCTTCAACATCGGCTATGACTTCCGGCCCGATGGCAACCCAATCACTGCTACGCGAGACATTGTTGATGCAGGTTCCTGCGATGCCTGCCATAACAACGTCAGCCTCAAGAGGGGGATTGGTCATATAAGCACCACCGGAACAAGCAATCTGGCAGTTAGCTACAACGGAACAACAGCCACTAATGTCACTATGTCAAACGGAATACCCGCAGGTACTTATGTTGGTCGTAATGATCCGAAGCTCTGCGTGACCTGCCATACTGATCAGGCAAAATATGGTTTCCCTGTTGTAACGGGTGATGGCACATCGTACACCTATACAGGTGCTTACTACCGGGTTAGCACTGGGGTGATGAGCGACAATCAGGCCGCATTCATATACCCACGCATGATACACCAGACACACATGGGCAATCAGTTGACTAAACAGGGTTATAATTTGAATGCAAATTGTTCAGGCCCCGCTCTCAGTCAAGGCGCTGCGCAATGTTTGAACAATGTTGGATACCCACAAGATCAAAGGAATTGCACCAAGTGCCATACGGGTACAGCAGTCGCGGTCGCACCCGGTATGTCTGCACCTGTTGTAACTCCGGACGGTGACAACTGGAAGACAGTTCCCAGTCAGGTTGCATGCGGTGCCTGCCATGACGGCATCAATTTTGCCACAGGAGCAGGATCAACACTGGCTGATAAATATGCGGATATTCTTGCTGGGAATCCACCCGGTACCACCCAATCTGGCCACCAAGGCAGCGGAACTTCAGGGCTACCCGATAACAGCAAATGCACTACATGCCATTCACCGGGCAACCAAATTGCCGATATTCAGGTTTATCATGAAACCAATTTCTCGACTCCGAATAACCCGACTGCTCAAGCAGGCGTGACCACTGTTGCATACACTATCAATAGCGTAACCGTAGATACTAACGGTTACTTGAATATCAAATTTGGCATCACGCTTAACGGTACTCAGGTAACTTCTTTACCCGTGCTTACGACTGCAAACGGTGGTTTAGTTACCAATGCTTCGACTGGTGCCTTGGCAACAAACAGTTTTTACAAAATTTTACCAGGATTGGAAAGTGGTCCGAGCTTGTACTTGGCCTATGCCGTACCTCAGGATGGAATCGCTACACCAGCAGATTACAACTATGAGAAATCAGTTTCATTAGCCAGTCTGCTGATTAATACATCGGGTAGTGGAAGCGGCGCGAGTTCGCCAGCAGCGGGTTATCTGACCAATCCAGTTTCCAGCGGAGCATTTGGAGCTGTTAATGGTCTCTTCACAGCGGTTCTGACAGGAGATACCTTGGGCCAAGCTGTTACTTGTAGCGCAACCCAACTGCTAACTGCTAATCTTCCAAAAAACACGGGAACTGTGGCTGCTTGTAATCAAGGTGTTACTGCTAGTCCGTACGTGATACCTGGCAATGCATCTATGGTTACGGGCGCTATAATCGGTGGCTTCACCCAAGTGAACTTGACAGCTTATCCTTACGTCGATGGTGACTTGACTAGACTGACGCTGACCTATACGGGTAGTTCGTCGTTATACAGTACTCTCCCCGCGTTGCTGCCTAATGTTAGCCTGCCAGCAGCGAGTTCAACTGCGTATAGTGCACTGACGGCAAACGGACTTCACGTAACCGCATTGTTACAGAAGATGACGGCCAGCAGTTGCAGTCAGCCTGGCCATACTTCAGCCTGTACGACAGCGCGACGAGTGATCGTTTCAGTAGCGAAATGTCAGAATTGCCACGAACAACTGGGAACCAATCAATACATGGATAATTCTCCGCTGAAGAGTACAGGCCTTCGTTTGGGCTTCCATAATGGTGATCGCAATGATCCGACGGCATGCAACATTTGCCACAATGGTAATGGCGTGGACAAGAGTGGCTTCCCCTATGATTCCAGCACTTGGTATCATGGTATACACGGTGCCTCGCAGCGTACGGTAAAATTCATCACCGAAGGCGCTAGTGGCGATGACTTTTCGGCTGTTCTGTTCCCAGGCCAACTGAAGAACTGCGAAAATTGCCACTTGCCTAATACAGCTAATTTCGGTATCGCTGAAGCAACAGGACAGTTGTCAAACAAGCTGTGGTCGTATACCGCAACTGCACCTGTGACCGCCAATACGAATGTTCTGAATCAGATAACAGGAGTGACGTCTTCTGCTGTCGCAGCAACCTATCCTATCGGTACTTTACTTCCCGCTTCTGCAGCTACGGGTAACACCGGCTTTAGTTACGCAGTGACTGCTGCAGGGGCTGGTGTGGCAACTTATGCAACGAATGGTGCATTATTGAATTCACCGTTCGCATCGGCTTGCTCTTCATGCCACGATGATAGCGTGTCACAGAATCATATCAAGGATCAGGGTGGTTTAGTGCATGCGACCCATCAGACAGCTGCGGGAGGTGTTGCACAGGTCGCAGTAAGTGGTGTTGCCGGTAGCGATGTTCCTCTTGCCAATACCGAGACCTGCCTGACTTGCCATGGTCAGGGCAGAGTCAATGACGCCGCACTGATGCATCAACAAAGATGATCCGCGTATCCTGAAACCAAATATTGGGGCACAGAGCAGCGTGCCCCACTCGATGGAGTTAACCAGATAACCCGGATTGCGGCATTGTCCGGGTTACTTTTAACAGCAGATGTGTAAAAGCAAATTGAGTCAAATGTATTAAATAAGGACATTTATGAATTACCGCATTCTTTCCGTTTCTCTGACAACAGCCATACTGTTACTCAGCTCCGGATTGACCTTGGCAACTGAAAACAAACCGGTTGCTCCGCAGCAAGCTGCAAATCCGGCCGATGTGAGCCCGAAAAGCACCAAGAGTGATGTTGGCGTGAAACACGTACCCGTCAAGATCAAACTGGTGGATATAAATAGTGCAAAAAAAGCAGAATTAGTAAAACTCCCCGGTATCAGCAGCGCTGAAGCCGACAAGATTATTGCCGCCCGTCCTTTCGGCAGCAAAGCTTGGCTTGTTTCCCACGGGTTGATTCCTATGGTGACCTACCAGGCGATAAAAGGAAAAGTTGTATGCAAACTGACTCAAAAAGATATCGATATCATCATGGCTAATGCGGAGAAAAACAAAGCCAAAAAGTAATAGTTGTGATGCAGATTTCCGTCGGCTATCTTAAATTGATTTGTGATTGAGGTGTTTTGAGTTTTTTAAATTTTAAAGCGGAGTGAAGAATGGATAAGAAGCAAGGCATTCTGAAATGCACATGGAACTTTCTTAAGACGCCAAGCGCGAAATATTCCGTGCTTGGAATTGGCACTCTGAGCTTCATCGTGGGCATTTTGTTCTGGGGTGGTTTCAACACCGCCATGGAGATGACCAACAAACTGGATTTCTGTATTTCCTGCCATGAAATGTACGACAACGTGTATCAGGAATACAAAACGACCATCCATTATTCGAACCGCACCGGCGTACGTGCCATTTGCCCGGATTGCCACGTTCCTCGGGATTTTGGTCACAAGATGCTACGCAAGTTGCAGGCAAGTAAAGAAATCTACGGGAAACTCACCGGCTATGTAGATACCCGGGAAAAATTTGAAGCCCACAGAATGGAACTGGCAACACACGAATGGGCTCGCATGAAAGAAAGTAATTCACGCGAATGCCGCAACTGCCACGATTTTGATGCGATGAGCGGGAATGTCCAGAAGCAGACTGTGTACAACAAGCACATGAAGGCAAAAGCCGATGGCCAGACTTGTATCGACTGCCACAAAGGGATCGCTCACCATCTGCCGAAAGAGTACAAAGATCCGGATGAGGAGTAATGATTGGCACCATGCTTGTGTGAGTATGGTAAGCCGCAGTCAATTAGTGGGTGCGCAAGTCCATGTGCTATTTAGGAATGGATGCAGGGTAAGAAGTCTTTATACGCACCATCAAATTGATTTATTAGGTATATTTTTCAGGGGGTATCCAAAATGGAATTCATGAAAATCAAAGCTGATGCACGCAAAATTGCGGAACTGGGGGTGGGTGCTATCGCCCTTGTCACGCTTATATTGGCAGGTTGCGGTGGCGGCGGTGGTGGGGGAGGGGCATCTGCGCCGGCAGGAACAACAGCGACTATTGTTCCTTTCAAAGGGATGTTCAGAAGCGGAACAATCAGCTTGGCGGATAGTTCGGGGAATACAGTTCCCATTTTAAGTGGTGCTTCCATAAATGCGAGCGGTGTCGCAACAGTAACGTATTCGCCGACCGTGCAATATCCTCTGGTCGTTTCGGTAACTGGCTCTTACATTAATGAAGCAAAAGGAGGAGCAACCGAATCTACCGTTGCTCCGTTGCGCGGATTTGTTGCAAGTTCTTCGGTAGCTGCTGCACCAGCCGGTATTCCCGTCACTGCCATTACTGAATTGGCTGTTGCACAGGTTCAGTTGGCAGTCAGTGGCGTTGCCGGCTATACCATCAGCAATAATAATGTGACCACTGCTATCAACAACGTCGTGAGCGAACTGGGAATACCCAATACCGTGCCTTCGTTCGATGCAAATGGTAATGCAACAGATGGTAATACAGCAGCGTTGCAGGGAATAGCTCTGGCGATTGGCGCACATAACCCTGGCGCAAATTTGTCAGCTTCACTGAGTACCGTCGGCCAAAATCTTGCAGCAGCATTGGCCAACGGGCCGGCAAGTTCTGTCGCTGCTGCTGCAGTAGTTGCTACATATGTACCTAATCTGACATCTCACATAGCAACGGCGGTAGCTAATAATTCGGCAACATTGCCCGCCTCTCCAACCATACCTGCAGGGCCTCCCTTGTCGCCGCCCTCAATTGTTTCTGTGGGAGTGCCTACCTCAGCTGCAGCAACCCAGATTGCCAGTGCGACAACACTGCTGAATAACTTGAATGCCGTGTTTCTGAAGCAGGCAAGCGGAGTTCAAGCGGATCTGAATAATATCAATAGCCCATTCCAGGAAGCACAGAATTTTTCGATCTTCTTATATCAAGGCATGATGTTAGCTTCTAATGGATCGTTAACAAATACCGCATTGCACCAAAGTGTGACTGTTAATGGTTACCCCTGTGTACTCACCAGTGTGTCCAGCGGTACTGGAACGGTTGTTTGTCAGTGGGCAAACAACAACGTTAACACAGGCCCGACGATTCATCAGCTAACCATAACGGGGACTAATGTCTCCAGTGGCACACTCGATCTAACTCCCCAAGGAAGCTATACCTGGTCTGACACAATCATACCGGGCATTACGCTATCAACGGTTAACTCGGCAATTGGCGTGAGCGTGACCGGAGTGACAGCAACTGGAACCGTTGCAGGGACTGGTGCAAATGTCGTATTGAATGGAAGTATCTTGCCGGGAGCAGGGCCTACCTCAACGGATAGCCTGACCACCCTGACTAATTTGTCATTGACGGCCGGGACAACTGCAGGAACTAATGGTGCTCACGGTACGATTACTTACGTCATGACAGGCACCATTGCTGAAATGGCGGGCTCCTCGACGGTTGATTCTATTACCCTCTCGACAGGTACGCAGGTGGTGCAGGATGCAGTGAACTACCATACTATTTCCGCAACTCTGGTGACGCAAGCTTCAACCCAGAATTACGGGTTTAACGGCACACTAACGATGACCAATTTTGCGCAAGACAAATTATCATCTACCAATCGGAATCCCGGCTGGAATCCGGGTTCGATCACCTTCACGGGTAATATTTCAGGTATCAATGGCAATGCTTCCGCAGGCCAGTTCCTTGTTACTACCGGGGCAGGTGTGACCATCACCTCGGATCGGACTCAGTATGACCCGACACAACCAGTATCCTCAACCAATTTCCCGACACAATCAGGGACATTTGTCGGCAATGTGGTTAGCGGTACATCGACTTACAGTCTTAATCTGAGCGTTTATACGGGGACTTCCAGCTCAACCTATAATACAGGCACCACGACCTTGACCTACAGTGACTCAAGCAACAATGCGGTGACTGTGACTGGGACAGCGACTGGGTTGACGGCCACGGAAGCAGCCTCTATTACAGCCACTCTCAGTGGGAATAACACCGGCAGCGTTTATTCGGGCAGCGCAGCAACAGGTACTCCGATCGGAACGATAACCAATGGAGTAGTGTCCTTTATTGACAATAGTACACTTACCCTGCAATAAATTTAGATGGGGGAACCCATCAAGTCAACAAAAGGCCGGCATTTTTAATGTCGGCCTTTTGTTTGGTGCGCCCTGTATGAACCTGGAAAACTCAGTTAGCCACAGAGAACACAGAGGTGAAGCAAATGGTTGTAACAAAAATTGCCGTTACCATTTGGGTGTATTCACAAAACGAGGCAAACCGCCACATTCTCTGTGTACTCTGTGATCTCTGTGGCTTGAAAAGAGGAACTTAGGTTAAAACGAGTAACCTATTCCTATGGAGACAACTGGATAAAATTTGAAACTATTCAAAGCATCCTTCAGGGAGGCATTGGCGTTGGCAATATCGGAAGAGCTTGCAATAAAATTGACAGCTGTTACGCTCGTATTGGGTGTGCCGGCATATAAAACACCGATGTCACTCGTGAAAGAAAAACCGCTGTTCTTCGGAGTTCTTCCCCAGCCGATTCCCAGATAAGGGGCAATTTTATTGAAGTCAACGGTGGCATTTACCGACGCTGCGCCGACTGTATATGGGGTTCCTCCTAAGTAAATGACGCCACCTGTGGGCTGTGCCGTTCCGCTGAACTTGTTGTTGTTGTAAACGAGGCCACCTGTTAAGCGGAAGCTGCTTTGCCACGGATGCCAGTCGGCCAGCGCTTGCAAGCTTTGCATGTCCAGATTGCCGTTATACGTGGTCGATTGCCCATTGGATGAAGTTACTTTATTGAAGGAGTAATTAAATCCGTTTAACCCAATGCGTGCATCCACTGATTGTGTCACGGGGAATGCCGCTTCCAGGCCGAGTCCAAGCGAGGAAATTTTGCCATTGACAGTGGTATCCGCATAGGCAGGCAGAGCGAGGGCGGAGAGAGCTACTGCCAAAATGTAGTTTTTCATTGCTATTTTTCCCCTGATAAATGGTTTGTATGGTGACCGGCAGGAAACTGCTATTGCAGTCAGCGAATTATATAATATATCAATTGATTGCA
>Ga0316224_1000624_pt1 | contig 47096 bp, 37 predicted proteins | sample TBH18013metaG_FD_206254 | JGI IMG/M metagenome (GOLD analysis project Ga0316224, IMG submission 206254) | Freshwater microbial communities from Trout Bog Lake, Wisconsin, USA - TBH18013 | ecosystem: Environmental > Aquatic > Freshwater > Lake > Hypolimnion/Profundal zone | place: USA: Wisconsin... | reverse complement strand
TATCGAATAGCATCATGATAAGCCGATCCTTTTCTTCGGGGCTCATCTGATCTAATTCTGTCTGGGCGGGGCGTCTCAATTCCATGCGGCTAGTTTAACGCTTTTTTAGGGGGCTGAGTAGTTACAAAAAAACAACTGGTTTTGGCTATCTCTGCATCGGTATTAGCCTTAGGTTCTGTCAGCATGGTATCTGCGCATGACATATTAAATGGTGATTTGAGCCCGTTTAGTACCGTTTCGACAAATCAACAATCAATTGATGTATTCCGCACCACCTGTTTTTCCTGGGGTGACGGGGTTCATGATACGCTGACCGGCGCAGGTTTGGTTGGTGCAGAAGTAACCGGGCCGGCAGCCGGTTTTCGTTTTGCGGTTAACTTGCATGCCAGCCATAACCTTATTTTGGGTGGCGCAGCAATTGCCCCTGGCGTAAAAGCTACCGTAGGTTATACCGCCGGTGGCAATGTCGACAACTATAATTGCGTAACACCAGGCGGCACTAACAGCAGCCCTAGCAATTGCCTGGCTTATGATCCGACAACTTCTGCGCCGGTTTCACAGCATTCAGCGACAACTACTACCAATGCGGCTTGGAGTTTGACCGGCGCCGAACCGGACTTTACGCCTTCTGGTAATGCACCGCATCATTGGAGTACAGCTACTTGGCTTCCCGGTGGTAATGGTGAATATGTGGTTGTGGTGCAAAACATCTCTACCACAAACGGGGATACCGCCGAGTATGACTTCGTTGGTCATTGCCAAAAAGCCTCTACCGGTGTCACTTCGACAATCCATACCGGTCAAGGTACTTGGTTTACCACCACCGGTAGCGGTTTGTTGACGCCAACTTTTGATTACGATCAAGTAATTGCTGAGGGTATCTAAAAACCTTAGCTAAATAGCGGCGGAGATCTTTCGGCGTTTTAATGGCGCGGCATTGGTGGGCAACTGCTAATGCCGCGTTTAGTTTGCATCGGTAATTAAAACATTAAAGCCTAACACTATAGCAAAACCCATGAAAAAACATATTTGCTTATTCTGCGTCTTACTAAGCGGCTTTTTGCCTGCTGCCCATGCCGGGAAAAGTCAATTAAAAACCCAAGCCCAGCAAGGCAGTTATGCGTTGGCCGTGGATTATATGAAAAAGCTGCGGCAGGATGATTTGACGCTGGACAATCAGGCCTTTTTACAAGGCTTGCAAGACGTGCAAGCCGGCCGGGAATCGCAACTTAATCCTCAACAAACGCGCGATGCGCTGGATAATTTAATTAAAGAACGTTATCTGAAGCATGAGGCAAAGTTACAAGAAAATTTGCTTGCCGGCAGAAGCTTTTTGCTGGCCAATATGTTCCGTGATGGCGTTAAGGAACTGCCCAGCGGTCTGCAATACAAAGTGCTGCAAAACGGTACTAGCCAGAATAGCCCCAAAGCCGGTGACGGCATTAGTGTCCGTTATCGGATCAGCGATATAGACGGCAAGGAACTATTTCGGTCATCATCCGAGGACAAACCCAGAAAAATGGTGATGGGGGAAATGATCCCGGCCTGGAATGAGGCTTTGCCGTTAATGCAGGAAGGGGCCAAATGGCAGTTGTTTGTGCCGCCCACTTTGGCTTTTGGCGAAAAGGGCGCTCTGGGCGGGCGGATTAAAGCCAATCAAACCTTGGTTTACGATTTGGAACTGGTAGCCATTGTACCGAAGGAAGAAGCGCGTGCTGAAATGGATAAGCCGGAGATAGTCAGCGACAAACCGGCCGGGGTGCAGTAAGTAGCCGTTAAGCAATGGTGATAAGGCGATTACGCTACGAATTGAGCTTTGCCGAGAGCGGCGATTTAAACTCCGGCCTTGTGGTATCTATGAAGACTATGAAAACTAACCCTATGATGACAGGCTTAGACGTAGCAAGAAAAATCAGGCGCTGGTCGTGGGGGGTGCTGGTGTTGGCAGGCTTGTCTGCCGGCGCAGCTGTTCAGGCCGATGATTTGGTTGCGGCAAAGTTGGTTATGGCTAGTTCACCCCTGGTTCATATTCAAGCCAAACAGGTGGCGTTATCGCAATTGCTGGCGAGCTTGGCCAATTCCACGCTGATCAATCTGCATTATCCGGTTATTCCACCTGGGGTGCGGGTTAGCGGCGATTGTAAAGGCTCGCAATTGGCGGAAATGCTGGAATGTTTACTGGGGTCGCCGCAAAATCTGGTGGTGCGGTTTTCTGCGCAAGGCCAACCGGAAGAAGCCTGGCTATTAAGTGGCGATTTTAACCGGCAACATGGCGTGAATGCTGACTCTGCAAATGCTGCTTCAGCGTTGAATATAGAAGAAGAAGTCTTGGATCCTGCACAAATTCTGGCAAATTCGCAAGAGATGTCGGAGCGACTGCAGGCTATGCGTGCAATCAAGAATGGTGAAACGGTTAAAGATGTGGCGTTGGCAAAAAAATTGTTAACTGAGGCTTTAACTGATGATAATCCGTTGGTTCGTTCTACAGCCATTGAGGGCCTCAGCAAAATAGCCGGCGACAGCGCCGTGCCGCAAATGCTGCAGTTATTAAATGATAATGAATATTCCGTGCGGGTGGCGGTGTTGGTGTCGGGTAAGCAAAACCGCCGTTTTTTACAGCAGGCGCAAACCAGCGGCAATGAGCAAGTGCGGAGTTTGGCCGGGGATTTATTAAACAAATTATCGGCCGAACAAGCCGGCGCACATTAAGTTATTCAGCGACACCTGTAGTTTAATTGGGAGCAAGTTACAATTTATGCCGGAAAAAGAACCGCAAACCCCATCGGCGTGGCCGGTAATCAATAGTGAAGCCGCCGCCTGCTATGCACAAGGGCAGGCTTATCAGGAAGGTAAACAGTTCGAGGCGGCGTTGGCCAGTTATACGCGCGCGATTGCATTACAAATTGATTATCCAGAAGCCTATTGGAAACAAGGCAATATGCTACGATTGCTTGGTCGGCATCAGGCGGCCTTGGGCAGTTATGAATGGGCCATCGCGCAAAAGCCGGATTATGTGGAGGCGCATTGCAGTTTAGGCAATACGTTGTTGATATTTAGACAGTTTCAAGCGGCGGTCGGCAGTTATGACCGCGCCATTGCTATACAAGGCCATCATGCGGAAGCTTATAACAACCGTGGTATTGCTCTGCAAAATCTTGGGCAACATCAGGCGGCGCTGGAGAGTTTTAATCGTGCGATTGCGTTGCAGCCCGATTTTGCAAGCGCCTACAATAACTGCGGCTTGGCACTGAAAGAACTGAAGCGTTTTGATGAAGAACTGGCCTGTTACCGGCAGGCGATCAGCTTAAAACCTGATTTTGCCGAAGCCTATAATAATCAAGGTAATGCCTTGCTTAACTTTAAACAATATCAGGCTGCGTTGGAGAGTTATGCGCAAGCGATTGCGTTTAAACCTGACTATGTTAAAGCTTATTACAACCACGGTTGTGCTTTACAACAGCTTAAACGTTATGCAGAGGCGTTGCCTTGTTTTGAACGGGTGTGTACGCTAAAGCCGGATCATTTGGATGCCTGGTTGTGTTTAGGCAATTCCTTGCAACAATTGGAACGTTATGAAGCGGCTTTGGCGCATTTTCAGCAGGCGTTAACCTTACAGCCTGATCATCTGGATGCGCAGATCAATTGCGGCTTGGCGCTGAAAGATTTAAAGCGTTATGAAGAAGCGTTGGTTTATTTTGAACAAGCCGCTGCGCTTAAGCCGGATTATGCCGAGTTGCAGAATAACATTGGTCTTACCTTGCATATGCTGAAGCGCTATGCCGAGGCGCTGGCAAAATTTGACCAAGTGATCGCGCTGAAACCGGATTATGCGGAAGCTTATAATAATCAGGGTTTGGTGCTGAATGAACTGAAACGCTATCCAGAGGCGTTGTTAAGTTATCAGCGGGCGATTAGTTTAAAAGCAGACTTTGCCGATGCCTATAATAACAACGGCAATGCCTTGCAAAATCTTAACCGGCATGATGAGGCGGTGGCTAGTAACCAGCGGGCAATTGCGCTGAAGCCGGATTATGCCCAAGCCTATAACAACTGCGGTATCTCGCTGCAAAATCTGGATAGGTACGAAGAAGCCTTAGCCAGTTATCAGCAAGCCATAGACCTTAAGCCGGATTATGCCGATGCCTACAGCAACCGGGGTAATGTCTTGCAAAGCCTGGGGCAGTATCAGGCGGCATTGCAAGACTATAATCAGGCTTTACTGTTAAAACCGGATTTGCCGGCGGCGCATTGGAATAAGGCGTTGCTTAAAATTCTTACCGGTGAGTATGAGGAAGGCTGGCGCTTGTTTGAATGGCGCTGGCAGGATGCACAAGCCGATCAGTTGCGCAATTTTCCGCAGCCGCTGTGGTTGGGCGATCAGGATGTCCGCGGTAAAACGGTGTTGATCCACCCTGAACAGGGTTTAGGTGATTTTTTACAGTTTTGCCGGTATGTTCCTTTGTTGTCAGATTTAGGCGCTCATGTGCTGATTGAAGCACCGCCGCCATTGCTGGGGCTGTTGTCTACGCTTAAAGGCCGGATTAGTTTGCTTGCCCAGGGCGAGGTTTTGCCGGGCTTTGATTTTCATTGCCCGGTCATGAGTCTGCCGTTGGCGTTTAGAACCAGACTGGACAATATTCCTGCCGCCGTACCTTATCTGGGCGTCGATGCGGTTAAACAACAGTCCTGGCAGCAGCGTCTGGGGCCAAAAACTTTAACTAGAGTCGGTTTGGTCTGGTCGGGGTCTACCATCCATAAAAACGATAGGCATCGCAGTATTCCTTTTGCACAATTTGCGCCGCTGCTGGGGTTGCCGCTGGAGTTTCATTGCCTGCAAAAGGAAATTAGAGCAGACGATGCCCAGGCTTTGCAGCAATTTCCACAAGTGCGGCAACATCCGCTTGGCGACTTTAGTGACACTGCGGCGTTAATTGCTGAAATGGATTTGGTAATCAGCGTAGACACTTCCGTGGCGCATTTGGCGGGAGCATTGGCTAAGCCGGTGTGGATATTGCTGCCGTTTTCACCGGATTATCGTTGGCTGTTGCAGCGAACGGATAGCCCTTGGTATCCCACCGCCACTTTGTGGCGGCAGGTGAGCATCGGCGATTGGTGTAGTGTGCTTGCTGATGTGGCGGCAGGATTGAAGCAATTGTCGTGTTAACAGCAAGGCGCAAGCTTATAGGATGTGCGCAGCGCGCGCCGGGAGCGCTGAGCTCCAGCTCGGCTATGGGCGAAAGCCCATCATAAGCCTATGTTCTGCGATAACTGTCAGGGAAGGTTTCTTACCTTTGAAGTATCGATTTTGTCACTGCATCAATTTACGCTGAAGAGTTACGACAAAGTTTATATGAATACCAGTATTCAACTTAAGATCAAGCCAAAACTAATGACAGAGAAATACCCAGAACCCGATAACGTAAATATCGGCGCAGCTGAAATCTGCTTCGCGCAAGGCCTTGCCCAGCAAGAAAACAAACAGTATCAAGCGGCGCTGCTCAGTTATCAACGGGCAGCTGCTTTAAAGCCCGATTATGCGCAAGCCCACTGGAAACAAGGCAATATGCTGCGGCAATTGGGCCAGCAGCAAGCGGCGCTGGCTTGCTATCAGCGGGCTATTGAATTAAAGCCTGATTACGCAGAAGCCTATAGCAGCCTAGGCAATACCTGGTTAGCCTTACGGCAGTATCAGGCGGCGCTGGTTTGTTACGATAATGCTATTTCTGTGCGGCCGGAGTTTGCTGAAGCCCATAACAACCGCGGAATCGCCCTGCAAAATCTGGCGCAATACGATGCGGCGCTAGCCAGTTTTGCCCAGGCCATTGCTTTGAAGCCTGATTTTGCCCACGCTTACAATAATAGAGGATTGACGCTAAAAGCGCTAAAGCGTTATGACGAAGAACTGGCCAGTTATACCCAGGCGTGTACCTTGCTGCCTGATTTTGCCGAAGCCTACAATAATCGCGGTAATGCCCTGCAAAACCTCAATCGCTTTACAGAGGCTACGGCAAATTATCAACAAGCTCTGGCCTTAAAGCCGGATTATGTCTCTGCAGCCTGGAATACCGCATTGCTAAAACTGTTAACCGGCGATTTTGCCGAGGGGTTTCGTTTATATGAATCGCGCTGGCAGAAAAAGGATTTTGATGCGCCGCTGCTTAGCCGGCGGCCACGCTGGCAGCCGGGCTGCACAGTCGCTAGATTACTGATCTGGGCCGAGCAAGGGGTGGGGGATCACATTTTTTTTGGCGGCCTGTTTCCCGAAGCGGCGCAATGGGCGGAACAGCTGATAGCCGTGGTTGATGCCAGACTGTTGCCGCTGTTTGCCCAAGCTATGCCCAATATCCGTTTTTACCCCAGTAATCAGCCGGTGCCGGAAGATCAATACGATGCGCATTTGCCGATGGGCAGTTTGCCCGGTTATTTGCGTAATTCCTTAAGCTGTTTTACGCAAACCAGAGCCGGATATTTATCGCCAAATCAAGTTAGGGCTGCGCAAATTAGACAGCAGTTGGGCGGTACTGATACATTTTTAATCGGTATCGCCTGGCGCAGTAAAAATCCGCAGAGCGGCGAGAAAAGAACGCTGGATGTAAATCGTTTTGCAATGCTGTCCGGTCCAGGCGTTAAATTGGTTAATTTACAGTATGGAGATGTGGCGGCAGACATCGTTGGTTTTAAGACGCAAGCCGGTTGCGAGTTACTGCAATGTGCAGATGTCGATAATCAACAAGACCTGGACGGACTGGCGGCATTGATAACGGCCTGCGATCTGGTGGTGTCTTGCGATAACAGTACGGTGCATCTGGCCGGGGCGCTGGGTAAAGCCTGCTGGGTGTTGTTGCCGGTTGCGCCGGATTGGCGCTGGCAATTAGAGCGCTGCGATAGCCCCTGGTATCAGTCCATCAAGCTTTATCGTCAGGAAACCCTGGATGACTGGCATCAGGTGATGATACGGGTTAAAGCGGATTTGGATCATCTGCGGGGATATTAAAGCGAGTATGCAGAAGTTAATGAGTCGTAAACAGTCTGAGAGTCCGGCAGCGGTTCAGCATTTGCTGGAGCGGGCGCTGATTTTTCATCGGAACGGGCAATTGACCTGGGCTTTGCCGCTTTATCAACAGGTTATCGACCAGCAGCCGCGCAATTTTGATGCCTTGCATCTGGCCGGGGTGATTTTTGCTCAGACCGGAGAGCCTGAACAAGCCGTTAAGCTGTTTCGGCAGGCGGTTAAGGTTAATGCTAATAATGCCGATCTCTATTATAACTACGGCAATGCCTTGCAACAGCTCAAACAGTATAGGACAGCATTAAATTGTTATACGCGGGCGCTAAGGCTTAATCCTGATTATGCCGATGCTCATTATATGGCAGGGCTGGCGCATTATGAATTGCAAGAATTTAAGTCGGCATTGCGCTGTTTTGATCATGCCATTGCCCTTAACCCGGATTATGCCGAGGCCTATAGTGATCGCGGCATGATTAAGCAAAACCAGGGGCAATTGGCCGCTGCAATGGCGGATTACGATCAGGCGTTGGCCATAAATCCTGATTATGTTTCGGCAAACTGGAATAAAGCACTGCTGAAACTACTGATTGGTGATTTTGAGGAAGGCTGGCAGCTGTATGAATGGCGTTGGCAAACCGCAAGTTTTAATGCACCGCTGATCAGCAATCGTCCGCGTTGGCATCCTGATTGTAAGGCTGCGCGCCTGCTGATTTGGATAGAACAGGGTGTGGGCGACCATATTTTCTTCGGGGGGTTGTTCATGGAAGCCGCGCAATGGGTTGAGCAACTGCTGGTGGTGGTTGATGCCAGATTATTGCCGTTGTTTGTGCGCTCCATGCCGCAGATTGTTTTTGTCTCCAGTGATCAACCGTTGGTGGAAAATCAATATGATGCGCATTTGCCTATGGGTAGTCTGCCGGGTTATTTACGAAATTCGCCTGCCGGCTTTTTGCCTAATCGGCAGGCTTATCTGTTTGCCGATCAGGCTAGAGCTGCGCAACTCAGACAACAACTTGCCGGTGCAAACGAGTTACTGGTGGGTATTTCCTGGAAAAGTAAAAACTGGAAAAACGGCGAAAAACGTAGCTTGGACTTAAATAGCTTTGCAGCGTTGTCGAGCCAGGGGGTTAAATTGGTTAATTTACAATACGGCGAGGTAGACGCTGAAATTGCTAAACTCAAAGCTAAGACAGGCGTTGAGGTATTGCAATGTGCATCTGTCGATAATAAGCAGGATCTGGATGGTCTGGCGGCTTTGATAACGGCTTGCGATTTGGTGGTGTCCTGCGACAACACGACCGTGCATTTGGCCGGCTCGCTGGGTAAACCCTGTTGGGTGTTGTTGCCGTTTGTAGCGGAGTGGCGTTGGCTATTGGAGCGTAGCGATAGCCCTTGGTATGCTGCCACAAAACTTTATCGGCAAGAAACCGACGGTGACTGGGGGCAGGTGATGGCGCGGGTAAGAGCGGATTTGGATGTTATCTATTTACGCTGAATAGTTATCATAAATTCAGCAGCAGTATTTTATTTCGGAGCAGGTTGTCTTTATGTCAAAAAATTTTCAATACGGTGCAAATCCTATCGGTAACCAGGCTGCTGCCTATTTCGCGCAAGGACTGGCCCAACAGCAAAGTCAACAGTACCCGGCTGCTTTAAATAGTTTTGCGCAGGCGATTGCGCTTAAACCTGATCACGCTGAAGCCCATTACAATCACGGCTGCACGTTGCTGTTTCTTAATCGTGTTGAAGAGGCTTTTAGCAGTTTTGGCCGGGTACTGGCCTTGCAGCCGAATCATTTGGCGGCCTGCTTTAATACCGGCTATATTTTGCAGCAGACGGGTCAATTAGAACAGGCGCTGGCACTTTTTGAGCAAGTGCTGACGATTAGGCCGGATTATCTGCTTGCCTTTATCAACAGTGGTTTGGTGTTGAAAGATCTTAATCGCTATGAGGAGGCATTGGCAAAATTTGCTCAAGCGAGCACGCTGAAGCCGGATTATGCTGATGCCCACAATAATTGTGGGCTTGCTTTGTATATGTTGCAACGTTATGAAGCCGCACTGGCCAAGTTTGATCAGGTTTGTACGCTAAGGCCAAATGATGGGCAAGCCTACAATCAAAGCGGTCTTACCTTGTATAAACTCAAACGGTATGAAGAGGCTTTGGCAAGATTTGAGCGGGCAATTGCGCTTAGGCCGGATGATGCTGAGGTTTACAATAATAGCGGTCTTGCTTTGTATAAGCTCAAACAGAATGAAGCGGCGTTGGCCAGATTTGAACGAGCGACTATGCTTAGGCCGGATGATGCAGAAGCTTACAATAACTGCGGATTGGCCTTGTCTATGTTGAAGCGTAATCAGGAGGCGTTGGTAAAATTTGAAAGGGCTCTTACGCTCAAAGCGGATTATGCGGATGCTTTTGTCAATCAAGCGGTGGTGCTGAATGAGCAGAAACGATACGTCGAGGCGTTGGCAAGTTGTGATCAGGCCATTAGCTTGTCTCCGGCTCATGCGTTTTTACCGGGTAGACGCCTGCATATCAAATTACAAATCTGTGACTGGCGTGACATTGAGGCAGAATTTATCGAATTAGCTGCAAAAATCGACAATAGGGAAAAAATATCGATACCGTTGACCACGTTGGTGTTTGTCGACGATCCAGCGTTGCAACGCAAAGCGGCCGAAATTTGGACGGCGGAGCATTACCCTGCCATGCACACGTTGCCGAAAATCAGCCGGTATCCTTTGCACAGTAAGATTCGGGTCGGTTATTTTTCGGCGGATTTTCGTAACCATCCGGTGGCGGGTTTAACCGCCGAATTGTTTGAAATACATGATAGAAGCCGTTTTGAAATTACCGCATTTGCTTTTGGCCCAGTAACCAAGGATGAAATGAGTATCCGGTTGGAAGCCGGTTTTGACCGTTTTCTTGACGTTAGAAATTTGTCTGATACCGAGGTGGTGCAGCTTGCCAGAAATTTGCAAATCGATATTGCCGTTGATCTGGGTGGGCATACCACAGATTGCCGAACCGGCATCTTTGCCATGCGGGCAGCGCCGCTGCAAATCAGTTATATCGGGTATGTGGGCACGATGGGGGCTGACTATATGGATTATCTGTTGGCTGATCGGGTGGTTATCCCTGAAACGGCCAAACCGCATTACCTTGAAAAAATGGTTTATCTGCCCAGCTATCAGGTTAACGATCGCAAACGCTGTCTGGCCGAAAATCTGTTTACTCGTCAGCAGCTGGGGTTGCCGGAAACCGGCTTTGTGTTCTGTTGTTTTAATGTAAATCACAAAATCATGCCGGATACCTTTTCCGGCTGGATGCGGATACTCAATAAGGTGCCTGACAGCGTACTGTTTTTGTCCGCCGATAATGAATTTGCCCAACAGAATCTAAAAAATGCCGCCGTTGCCAGAGGTGTTGCTGCAGATCGCCTGGTTTTTGGCAAACGCTTGCCGATGCCGGAATATTTGGCCCGGTATCGGCAAGCGGATTTATTTTTGGATACGCTACCGTACAACGCCGGCACCACCGCCAGCGATGCCTTATGGGCAGGGTTGCCGGTGCTGACCCGCATCGGTGAGTCGTTTGCCGGTCGGATGGCGGCCAGTTTGCTTAATGCCATTCAGTTGCCGGAATTGATTACCACCAGTCAGGCAGAATATGAAGCCTTGGCGATAGAGCTGGCTACCCAACCGGAAAAATTGTCGGCCATTAAGGCTAAATTAGAGAAAAATCGGTTGACTACGCCCTTGTTTGATAGCCAGGGATTTACCCGACATTTGGAAGCGGCTTATCAGTTGATGTATCAACGTTATCAGGCTGATTTGCCGGCGGATGATATTTATTTGTAGTAACCACTCAGCTTAAATAGCAGGCAGCATAGGGTGTGAGCTCAGGGAGGCGCATCAATCGCGAAAGATGCGCTTCACGCTGCTGCGCACATCCTATAACGCTGTATTCCATTAGGTAGCAAACCATAGTTTATGTCAAAAACATATCAACACCTCGATAGCGAGGCCGCCGCCTGTTTTGCACAAGGTCTAGCATTACAAGAAACAAAACAGTATCAGGCGGCGTTGCTCAGCTACCAACAGGCGATTGCGGTACAGCCTAATTACCCGGAAGCTTTTGTGAAACACGGCAATATTCTGCGCTTGCTGGGGCAGCCGCAGTCTGCGCTGGACAGCTATCAACAAGCCATTACCCTTAAGCCCGATTACGCCGCCGGCCACTTTGGTTTGGGAAATGCTTTATTGGGGCTCAGGCAATACCAAGCGGCGGTCAGCAGTTACGATAGTGCCATCCTGTTACAGCCTGATTCGGCTGAAGCCCATAACAACCGTGGCATTGCTTTGCAAAACCTCAGGCAATACGCAGCTGCATTGGACAGTTTTGCCCGCGCCATTGCCCTTAAGCCCGATTTTGAAAGCGTTTACAACAACCGTGGACTAACATTCAATGCGCTGCAGCGGTATGATGAAGAGTTGGCTAGTTATCAGCGGGCGATTGAGCTTAATCCAAAATTTTTCGAAGCTTATAATAACCGTGGCAATGCTCTGCAAAAGTTACAGCGCTTTTCTGATGCAGTATTGAGTTATCAACGGGCGATTGCGCTAAAGCCGGATCATGCTAAAGCTTATTTTAACCGTGGGTTGGCCTATAAAAATCTTAACCGCTACGAAGAGGCCTTGGCTGATTTTCAGCAGGTTACCGGCTTAAAGCCGGATTATGCGGAAGCTTACAATAACTGCGGTTTGGCGTTAAATGAACTCAAGCGCTTTGCCGCCGCTTTGCAAAATTTTGAGCAGGCCATCGCCTTAAAGCCGGATTATGCCGAGGCATATAATAATCGCGGGTTGGCGCTGGAAAAGCTCAATCACTATGCAGCGGCGTTAGCAAGCTATGAACAGGCGATTGCCCTTAAGACGGATTTTGCCATTGCCATGAATAATCGCGGTAATGTGCAAAGGCTGCTCAAACAGTATTCTGCTGCTGCAGCCTCTTTTGAAGAAGCATTGGTTTTAGTGCCGGATTATGCGTCTGCCCATTGGAATAAAGCGCTGCTTAAATTATTGCAGGGGGATTATGCCGAAGGTTGGCGACTGTATGAATGGCGTTGGCAGGATGCTCAGCAAGGGCAGCTAGCCAACTATCCCCAGCCGCTTTGGCTGGGTGAGCAGCCGGTGCAGGATAAAACCGTGTTGATTTATCCTGAACAGGGCTTGGGCGATTTTATTCAATTCTGCCGGTATCTGCCGATGTTGGCAGCGTTGGGCGCCAAGGTAATTGCCGTCGCGCCACGTCCTTTGCTTTCTTTATTAAAGACTTTACCTGAAAAGATTAGCTGGCTTGCCCCAGATGAACCTTTGCCGCCTTTTGATTTGCATTGTCCGTTGATGAGCTTGCCTTTGGCGTTTAATACCACAATGGCGACGATTCCAGCCAAGCTGCCTTATTTGTTTGCCGATAGGGATAAATTGCTGCAATGGCAGCAGCGGCTGGGCAGCAAAAATCGACCAAGAATCGGTTTGGCTTGGTCAGGCACCTTGGTAGATCCCAATCGCAGTATTCCTTTAGAAATATTGATTGACTTATTGGCTTTGCCTTTAGAATTTCATTCCCTGCAAAAAGAACTTAAAGCTGATGATGTCAAGCTATTAACGCGATTTCCACAATTGCGTTCACATCAGCATGAGCTGCATGATTTTGCCGAGACAGCCGCGCTGATTGAGGCAATGGATTTGGTGATCAGTATCGATACCTCGGTCGCGCATTTGGCCGGCGCCATGGCTAAACCTGTTTGGATATTGCTGCCCTATGCCGCAGATTTTCGATGGTTGACGGAGCGAACGGATTGTCCTTGGTACTCAACGGCTGTGCTTTGGCGGCAAGCGGCTATTAATGACTGGCGTAGCGTGATCGCTGACATTGGGAAAAAATTGGTGGCTACCAAATTTATTAGGGAATAAATTACCTGATTGCCCATAAGCTTCAGCTAATTCGTCATACCCGCCGGGAAGCGGGTATCCAGAGACATGGATGGCGAGCATTGGGTTCCGGCAATCTGCCGGATGACGGCTTCGATGATGGACTGATGAATTAGCTGAGGCTTATGGGTAATCAGGATAAATTATGAGCAAACCCAAAAGTTAAGCGGCACGTGGTATCTCGGCAGGTTTGACCTGAGGTTTAGGTTTTTGTCTGGCTTGCCATAAATCATATTCTGCCTGCATTCGCACCCAGCTTTCAGCGCTTGGGCCATTCACCCAGGCTTCAAGGCGAATAGCCATATCGGCGCTAATAGCTGCCCGACCATTTACAACGCGGGATAACGCCACGCGAGAAACGCCCAGTTGCGTGGCGGCTTCGGTGACGCCGATACCAAGCTCTGGCAAAACATCTTCTTTTAAAATACTACCGGGATGGGGTGGGTTAAACATTGCCATAATTTTTACCTGTTAGTGATAATCTTGATAATCAACTAGGATTGCATCTTCACCCTCAAACGCGAAGGTAAGTCGCCAATTGCCACTTACTTTTATCGTCCAATGGCCCGACAAATCGCCTTTTAGCTGATGCAATTTCCACCCAACAACATCCATTTCCAAAGGATGCTTGGCGGCATCAAGCAACAACAATTGTCTTGATAGCTTTGCCGCATGTTCGGCAGAAATACCCACTTTCGATCCGGTCTCAAAAAATTGTTGAATGCCTTTGTGGCGAAAACTCTTAATCATAATCCTAAAATCAGTAGTTGACCGCTCTTCTGTTATCGTAAAGGCTTATCGTCACTGGAAAAGATAGGCCTGAATGAAATCAGCCAAAGGGTGAGACCGCTGCACGCTCGCCGGCCAACCGGAAAACAGCACTGGCGAACGTGTCCAACTGCTGATTCTAGGATAATTCATTGTATCTTGATGCTTTACGCTTTACAAATAGATTATTTAATAACTCTTAGCTCAGTGTCGCGTTAGAATTTGATGGCAGTATTCAATGTAAAAAGCGCTTTGAATAGGTAGTGGGCCTGTCACCGAGCATCTTGATGTGTAGCGTTAAAATTTCCACTACGGCTAAATGACGTTGCTAACTGGCTGGCGATACGGATATTTTTGTAGACCTTAATCGAACCAGTGTACAATTCCCGCTTTACCGGCGTCGGATTTTTTGCTTTTCCATTAGGTTTTTCCTGTAGCTTTAGGGGGATGTGTTGATGAAAGCTAAGAATAATTTTTTATCCGTCCAGTTATGCGTCTAAGTCAGCAGCAGTGCAATGTTATTCGCACGGCAGCCCAACGGGCTTTTGGTGAGCAAGTTAAAGTTTGGCTGTTCGGTTCCAGAGTCAACGACACGCTACGCGGTGGTGATATTGATTTATTGATTGAAACCGAACAGACCAATATATCTGAGATTAGTCGCGCCGAAATTGGTTTTCAGGTCGAACTGCAAACGGTGCTAGGCGAACAAAAAATTGATGTGCTGTTGGATTACCCTAATCGCCAATCACGCCCGCCGATTTTTAGCATTGCTAGAGCGCAAGGCGTACGCTTGTGAATGAAAATATTGCTACGTTGCGTTTTCAGGATGCCTGGCGTGAATCCTGGCGACATGTTCACCATTTGCGTTTGGCGCTAACTGCTTTGCAAGCCTTGTTGCCGTTCAACGCGGAAAGTTTTCAACAATTAACCGATGAACAGATAAAGGATTTAGATCAGTTTGTGTTTAGATTCAGCAAATTACAGGATTGTATGGGGGTTAGGCTATTTCCGGCATTGCTGGAATGCCTTGAAGAACCCTATGATCAACGCCCCATGCTCGATAAACTTAATCGGTTGGAGAAGTTAGGTTTTATTGAATCGGTGGAAAATTGGCAGAAGATTCGGGTGATTCGCAATAAATTCGCCCACGACTACCCCGATGATAACGAGCGAAACGCGCAGCAGATTAATAGAGCCTGTGAGGCTGCGGTGGATTTGATGGCTATGTTGGAAAGAGTTGAGGTTAAATTTCACCAATCCCGCAATTAACAGCTTTTTCGAGAAATACTGAGCAAGCAAACCGATAATGTCGTTTAATATTTTTTCTGCTATCAAGTTTTTTCGATTTAAAGCATTTGAAACAGAAACCGCAGATGGTAGAACAAAAGAACGGCATCGCAGAGCTTTGCTGACGGTGTTGGCAAGCGGCGTATCGCGCGGCATCAGCTTGCTTTCTATTGTGATTTCGCTCCGTATTGCTTTGCCTTATTTAGGGGAAGAACGATTTGGGGTTATGTCGACAATAACCAGTATTTCCATGCTGTTAACGTTCCTGGATCTTGGTATTGGTAATGGTTTGGTGTCTCAAATTGCTCGTCTTCGTGGTGCTGATGATGACAGTGGTTTGGCTAGGCTTATTAGTAATGCTTTATTAATTTTGAGTTTGATAGGCATAGTTGTTACTTGCGTATTGTTATTGTTGTTTTGGTTTTTGCCGTTGGCTTGGGCTTTTAAAGGCATCCAGCCTGCGACATTAGCAGAGGCGCATTTTACCTTAATGGTTTTTTCAATCTTGTTTGGTTTGTCTATTCCCTTTGGGGCTGTCCAGCGCATATTTGCCGGGATGCAAGAGGGGTATGTAGCGCAAATTGTTAGTGGTGCTGTGTCGTTATTTGGTTTAGTTGTGCTTTATTTTTTGCCCTCTTTAAATGCAGGTATACCGGCATTTTTAGCGGCAACTTATGGTATGCAAGTGTTATCAGGGGCTGTTTTGCTGATTCCGCTATTTGCCAAGAAGCTGATAAGAATATTTGTGCGGCCATTGTTTAAATATCCTGAAGTAAAGGTGCTTTTAAAAACAAGTGGGTTGTTTTTTATTTTGCAAATTAGCGGTGTGATTGGCTTCGGTTCAGATAATTTGATTGTTTCGGCGACTTTGGGGTCGGTGGCGGTTACGCAGTTTACCCTGGTGCAACGCATCTTTATGTTAATTACAATACCCTTGGTACTTATTAATGCACCATTATGGGCCGGTTATGCTGATGCGGCTAGTAAAGGTGATCTGGATTTTATTAAATCTACATTTAAGCGATCAATGGTGATGACTCCTGTTTTAGCTTTTTGCGGCGGTGTTATTATTATTTTAGCCCAGCAGTTTTTTGCAGATATATTTAGTAAGAATACCGTGGTGCTGGATGTAAGGCTGGTGCTGTTTTTTGCAATTTGGATTGTGATAGAAAGTACAGGCAATGCGTTTGCGATGTATTTAAATGGAATGCATGTCGTTAAGCCGCAGGTGCCTGCAATCATTGCATTTATTCTTGTTTCAATTCCTTTAAAGTTGTTTTTTATTTCAACAGTTGGGCTTGAAGGCTTGGTATTGGCGACTATTTTAGCTTATACAGTAACACATATAGTGCCATATTTATGGTATTTTAGAACAAGACTATTTCTTCCCGAAACCTAGCAAAATTAAACAGGAAAGTATTGGTACGCAAAATACCGGTACTTATATTTTATGTTCTGATTGCCTGTATGCCTTGGCTGTTATTCCGGTCGGGATGGTCGGAGCCGTAAGGCCGCGAGCGAATTCAAGTTTCAGGATGTCAATGCCCTTCATACATGTGGCTCTAGATGCCCGCTTCGCATCGAGTATGGCCTATGTCATGGGTTTTGCTGAAGGATGGTAAGTTTTTATTGATGATATTTTTTGCATATGTCATCAATCATAGAATTTGCATTGTTTGCTAAAAATTTTAAACTGGGCAGGTATTTTTTTGCATTGTCGCAAGTCATGGGGGCATACCATCCGCTATCGTCAATAATTATACTATAAGATCTGTTTTTGCCGGCATTAAGCATGATGGATGTGTATGGAGATGTCCAGTTCCAATAGTATTGGGCCGCCTTTGGTGATATTGTGTTTTTGGCGGTTAATTGCCATGCTGTTGAATATATTGGCGCACTGCTCTCTGTTGTGTGTTTAATAACTAAATCTCTATAGTTTTTCCAATTAATTATGGCGTTTGTTGTTGCAATTGCGTCAATAAATAGTAAAGGAAATATTATCTTATTTATGCTGTTTTGCGATAAGAGTTGAGGTCGTAAAAGTATTGTGAATACTATAATTGGCAATAGAGCGGAAATGGCGGTTCGGGCTGTATATCTTTGAGCCGGATATCCTGATTTAATATAAAAATATAACATTGCAATGGTCGCAATAATGCCTAGCGCTATTAAAATTTTTTTGTGGAAATTGATGCTTTTTATTGAAAATAAAAAAAGCAGGCCTAAGAAAATTAAGCTGATAAAAACTCTAGGAATTAATATGAATTTAAGCGTCCAAAAATGGCTTTGATTTTCTATAAGTGCTTTTTGAAGAAGATAGTTGTTTGGATGAAACCACAATATTAATGCAGATAAAAGTGCCAATATTGAGATATACCAAAAGAAAAGACTGGTTAAATATGGTTTTTGGTCTTTGTTTGTCTGATATGAGCTGTAAAATATAAATAAAATGATAGGAGTAAATAAAATAGACGATTCATGAGAAAATAAAAAGACAGCTATTAATATAAATGATACTGTTCCGGCGATTTTGTTTTTTGGTGGGTAGGCGATAGATACAATGATAGGCCACACTAAAGCTAGAGTGACCCAGGTTTCAGTAGGAAACCCAAATGTCGCCATTCCAAGTGTTGCCCATGACACCAATAGGCCATTTTGATAGAATTTAGAAGCTTGTGGTGGTGCTAAATATTTTATCAGTAAAAAAGATAATAGCGGGATTGCATAGAAAGTTATTTGATAAATTTTGCCGATTACAATATAAGGCAAGTCTAATTTTTGACCTATAAATGCGGGTGCGAGTGTTAATGTTAATGCTCCAATTCTTCTGGGAAACTCACTGAACAACAAACTCCATGCCTCTCCAGAGGCAATAGCGAAAGCAAAATATGCTCCATCTGCATAATATAGAAAATCATATGTTACAGCTATTATTGATAATATAGAGTATATTGATATATAAATAAAAATAGTCTTACTGGTGTGTGGTCTGCTCATAATATGCGTAGGCTTTAGGCTGTTATATTAATATGTGCGAGCTAGTGAGCTATGCTGGGCGATTAGGATAACACTATTTTTACTCCAAAATCCGTTGCGATACCGACAACAATCCCGAATAGTGCGAATTAAGATCAAGAAGTTTCGTTAATTGTGGTATGCATGTTTAAAAGGTTGTGCTACTCAGCCTTATAAAAAAGCGTTAAACTAATCGTATGGAATTGATACGCTTCGCCCACAGAATTAGCTCAAAAGAGACAAGTAAAGCCAAATCTTCTCATTACCTATCCATTGAGTCTGGATTCGCTGCGCGGCCTACGGCTCCGGCAAGCTTTGCTGGAATCCGGCCCCATGGATGGTTGCGGCTAGCTGTTCATGGCACTGGATACCCGCTTCCCTGTGGGTATGACGAATTAACTGAAACTTTATGGGTAATCAGGTAATAAAATGCTTGCTAAATGGAGATCAAAAATGCTGTCTTTGCGAGATTACTTGCTGGTTAAAGTGACTTCTCTAGCATTATTAATTATGAATTATATGGTTTTAATTTTTTTTCGGCATGGTATCGCTGGCGGTATTGTTTTGATTCGACTAGATCATATTGGCGATTTCATTATCTGGTTGGATACTGCAAAAGTTTATAGACAGCTCTATCCGAATCAAAAGATAACGCTAGTAGCCAACTCAGCTTGGTCGAAATTAGCTGCGTCATTACCTTATTGGGATGAAGTTATTGAATTGGATACTCGATTGTTTAGCAACGATTGGTGTTATCGTGGTAAATTGCTCAGCAAATTTAGAAAAATTGGCTATGAAACGGCTATTCAGCCTACTTACTCTCGAAATTTTTTGCTTGGCGATAGTTTGATTCATGTCAGTGGAGCATCTAACCGGATTGGTTCTCAGGGCGATTGTTGCAATATAAGCACCTGGGTGAAGCGCATGACAGATTTGTGGTATACCCGTTTGATTCCAGCCAGCAGCAAAGAAATGGTGGAAATTGAGCGTAATGCCGAGTTTATTCAAAGTTTATCAGCTCGTCCGCATGTTTTAAATCTGCCAATTATCCCAAAACTCCAGGTACTGCCTGCGCGCTTACAAATTAAGGGTCGCTATTGTGTGTTTTTTCCTGGCGCCTCCTGGTGGGGAAGGCAATGGCCCGCCAAACAATTTGCAAAGGCTGCACACACTCTTTTATTGAATGAACACCGCTATTGTGTGGTTATTTGCGGAGGCCCAAATGATTTAGCCATCTGTAGCGAAGTTACGCAGCTTATTGGTGAAAATGCCGTTAACCTGTGCGGGCAAACTTCCTTGCCGGAGCTGATAGAGTTAATTCGAGAAAGCACTTTCTTGATAAGTAATGAGACATCCGCCGTGCATATTGCCGCTGCAGTGGGTACTCCCTCGGTTTGCATTCTAGGTGGCGGGCATTATGGCCGATTTCTGCCTTATCCAGCTAATTTGAAAAACGCGCCTATTACCGTTCATCATTCCATGCCGTGCTTTGGATGCCTGTGGCAATGCAACCAAGCCCACACTGAAGGGGAGGCTGTTCCCTGTATTCAGAATGTCAGTGTGGATGCAGTGTGTGCTGCGGTGCAGCGTTTGGGCATTTTAACTGACTTTTAAGAAACGAAGACGATAAATGGACGGCAATTTTTCTATTATCACTCCTAATTACAATATGGCCGGCTATCTTGCCGAAACCATAGAATCGGTACTGGCAAACCTTAGGCCGGGGGATGAGTATTTCATTATCGATGGCGGCTCTACCGATGGCAGCGTTGATATTATTCGCCGTTATGAGCATCGGCTTACCGGCTGGGTCAGTGAAAAAGATCGCGGCTATGCCGATGCGCTCGCCAAAGGGTTTGCCGGATCATCCGGCGAGTTTCAGTGCTGGGTAAACTGCGGAGATTTATTAGTGCCGGATGCTTTACGTAAAGCCCGCGAATTATTGTCTAGCGAGGAAATTGATTTTTTCTACGGTAATGCCGCCGATATAGATGATGACGGCAAAATACTATGGATCAGTCAAGCTGATTTTCAGCCGTTAAGACGGTATATGCAGCTTGGCGGTTGGACGCCGTTGCAAATTTCCTGTTTTTGGCGTAAGCAGCTTTATCAGCGCTGCGGCGGTATTGATCCTGAGGTTAAATTGGCCGCCGATTATGATTTATTCTTAAGAATGACCAGAACAGCGAGAACTCAATATTGGCCGTTGGTTTTCGGTGCGCATAGACATCATCAAGGGCAGTTATCTATCAGTCAGATCGGCAAGTATAACGAAGAAAGGTATAATATCCGCTCTAAAGAACTAACAATGGATAATTCCGCTGCCGGTTGGTTAATCATGGCTTATTATTGGTTGCTTACCCGGCTGAAATGCCGCTATTTTAATCGTTCTCCTTTAACCCGGTTATGGGTTAATCAAGATTTTTCAGCCATAAAAAATGCAGTATAGAACCTTTTTTGTTGTGTATTTACGCTCGGCGGTGATTATCCCTAGGTGGTCGCGTTGAAAGTGTTGTGTGTTTTCGGTGAACATAATTATGGCGACCCCGCGCGTGGACAAGGCTATGAATACAGCAATTTTCTGCCCGCTTTACAGCAGCTTGGCTATGAAGTTGATTTTTTCGAATCCTTCAATCGCAATGTATATGCCGACTTCGTTGAGCTGAACAGAGCGTTATTGCAAAAAGTTGATTCCTTTCGTCCAGATGTGGTGTTTTGCGTATTGATGTGGTACGAAATTTGGCTGGATACGCTAAAACTGATTCGAAAGGCCGGCATTCAACTGGTCAGTTGGGGGCCGGATGATTCCTGGAAATACCGACAGCATACCCGTTATATGGCGCCGGCCTTTGATATTTGGATCACCACCTCGCATCGTGCCTGGCGGCAGGCGCAACAGGATGGTTTGAAAAATGTCATGCTGTCACAATGGGCGGTGGCTAAAGATTCTCTTCACGAACCGCTTACTACCGGCGAATGCCGTTATCCGGTGAGTTTTGTCGGTTCCGCTTATGGAAACCGTCGCCAGTGGATTGCTGAACTTAAAGCGTACGGCATTGAGGTTTTTTGTTTTGGATATGGCTGGCCAAGCGGAGCGGTTGCGGTTGAAGATATTCCCAAAATAATTCGGAAATCAGTTGTCAGTCTTAATTTTGCTGATTCGGGCTGGCATTTTCAGGGTATTCTTCCGTACCGCAGCAGGCAGATAAAAGCTAGGGTATTTGAGGTGCCCGGTGCCGGAGGTTGTTTAATCTCTGAATCGGCTGAGTATTTGGCGGATTATTACCAGCTGGAACAAGAAATCGCGATATTTGAAAACATTGCTGAGCTGGCTGCCAAAATCCAGCAATTGTTGGCTCATCCTGAGCTACGAGACCAGATTGCTGTTGCCGGTTATCAGCGGACTAAGGCAGAACATACCTACGAACAGCGCTTTGCTGAAGTATTTGCAAAGCTATCGGAGCGGCAAGAAGTATCCGCGATTGATTTTGCGGCTTTTGAGGCGCTCGCAGTTCGGTATCGAATCGGTTTTATTGCCGGAACAATTAGGAAAATTCTAGTAACGTCTTTTCAACTAATCTGGGGAAAAGATCGAGGCAGTAGAGCTGCCAGGCAGGTTTTGTTTGAAACATCCTGGCGTTTGTCAGGTAAACGTACTTATAGCGTCAGCGGGTGGCCGGGCCGGTTTTTTTATCGTGAGAGTTGAGTAGCGGATGATGACGAATTCCCGGCAAAATTCATCTCAACCCTTAGTTAGCGTGGTGATGTCTTTTCATAGCGGCAAGCAACTCTTGCTGCGTGCGGTACACTCCATAGTCTGGCAAACGTATACCAACTGGGAATTGATACTGATTAGCGATGGTTCCAGTGCTGGCATAGAGTGGATTGCAGAAAATTTTCAGGATGCACGGATATGTTGCGTCAGCAATTCGGAGCGCAGGGGATTGCCGAGCTGTCTTAATCAGGGCGTGGCTTTAGCGAAAGGGGTATACATTGCCAGAATGGATGCCGACGATATGGCCTTTCCAGAGCGATTTGCCAAGCAGGTCGCTTACCTGCAAACCCATCCGGATGTAGATTTATTGGCAACCGCCGCCTTGTTAATTGATGGTGAAGACCAAGCCATTGGCGTTTTACCGGTCGGGCTGTCTCATGCAGAAATAACCCGGAGAATCTGGCAAGGTTTTGCGATGCCTCATCCAACCTGGATGGGTAGAGCAGACTGGTTTCGGGCTAATCCATATGAAGCGTTGGCGCTTAAAGGCCAGGATCAAGGTTTACTGTTGCGTACCTTTCTCCACAGCCGGTTTGCGGGAATCTCTGATGTTTTATTGGGGTATCGATACGACGGCTTATCGCTGCAAAAAACTGTATTTGCGCGCTATCATTTTCTGCGGATGTTGTGGCGGAATGCCGGCAAGCTGCAATGGCTACGCGGATTGGTTCGAAATGTTTTGGCTGCTGCTAGGGATGCATTAGCTATCCTGCTTAAGCAGGATGGCGTAGTTATTCATAAACGAGTACGGCCTATGGATGCTGTGCTTATAGCGCAGTGGCAGACGATACAATTACGAATGTCTCAACTTTTAAGATAAGCGGAAACTATTTAACATGTGCGGATTGACCGGGTTTCTAAGCAGACAGGCTAATGTTGGCTATCAACAACAAGTCTTGCGCATGGCCGAGACGATGGTTCATCGTGGGCCAAATGACCTGGGCGTTTGGGTAGACGCAGATTTCGGTATTGCCTTAGCGCATCGTCGTTTAGCTATTCAGGATTTATCCCCGGCAGGTCATCAACCTATGGTTTCGGCTAATGGCCGCTATGTGATTGTGTTCAATGGTGAAATCTATAACCATTTGGATTTGCGTAAGGCTTTAGCTGCTGATCAAGCAAGTTGGCAAGGTCATTCCGATACGGAAACCCTGCTGGCGTTGATAGCCGCGAAAGGGATAGATCAAGCCTTAACTCAATGTGTCGGTATGTTTGCGTTTGCGCTTTGGGACAAAGAAACCCAAGTTTTAACCTTGGCCCGAGATAGATTGGGTGAAAAGCCGCTCTATTACGGTACTCAGAATGGCGTGTTTTTGTTTGGTTCGGAACTGAAAGCATTGAAGGCGCACCCGGCATTTTGGGGTGAAATTGACCGGGAAGCTTTAACCTTATTGTTACGTTATAACTATATCCCTGCGCCTTATTCAATCTATAAAGGCATTCAGAAATTGCCTGCCGGTAGTTATTTACAATTAAACGCCGCCTTTCAAACAAGTATCAAACACTATTGGTCGGCAAGCCGAATTGCTGAGTCTGGGCAGCGCAATCAATTCAGGGGAACTGAGACAGAGGCGAAAGTCGAGCTGGAACGCTTATTATGCCAGGCAGTAAGCGGTCAGATGCTGGCGGATGTACCGTTGGGGGCTTTTCTTTCCGGTGGTATCGATTCCTCGACGATAGTCGCGATCATGCAAACACTCTCCAACCGGCCGGTAAAAACATTTACCATCGGTTTTGGCGAGGAAGCCTATAACGAAGCGAAATATGCCGCTGCGGTAGCCAAGCACCTGGGAACTGAGCATACCGAATTATATGTAACCCCCGAACAGGCGATGGCGGTCATTCCCCTGTTGCCGCAAATTTATGATGAGCCGTTTGCCGATTCATCGCAGATTCCAACTTGGCTGGTTTCACAACTTGCTAAACAGCAGGTGACCGTTTGTCTATCCGGTGATGGCGCCGATGAATTATTTGCCGGCTATAATCACTATTTTCTGGGCAAAGCAGCCTGGAATAAACTTAAGCTGTTGCCATTGCCTGTACGGGTACTGCTGGCCAAAGTGATCACAGGGGTTTCTGCCGATAAATGGCATGAGCTGTTCGTTTCTTTACAGCCGTTATTGCCGCGTAAATTACAGCTTAGCAATCCCGGCGACAAGCTGCATAAATTAGCCGGTACGCTGTATTCTGATAGTCCTGAAAAGCTCTACCTTGGTTTGGTTTCATTATGGGATGATCCGGCGGAGATTGTTTGCGGCGGATTTGAGCCTGTTATTGCGGTGACTGATCAGCAGCAATGGCCTGATTTACCGGATTTGGTACAGCGCATGATGGCCTTGGATACCTTGGCTTATATGCCGGATGATATTCTGGTCAAGGTGGACAGGGCGGCGATGAATTTAAGTTTAGAAACTCGGGTGCCTTTTCTGGATCACCGCGTGGTTGAGTTCGCTTGGCGCTTACCTGTTGAGATGAAGGTTATAAACGGCTACGGCAAGCATGTATTGCGGCAAGTATTGTCGCAGTATGTGCCGAACGCTTTGATAGACAGACCAAAAATGGGCTTTTCAGTGCCTTTGGCCAGTTGGTTGCGCGGACCTTTGCGTGATTGGGTCGAAGCCCTATTGGATGAAAATCTGTTAAAACAGCAGGGATATTTTAATTCGCCCGGCATTAGAAAAAAATGGCATGAGCATCTATCCGGTCAGCGTAACTGGCAGTATCAGTTATGGGGGGTGTTGATGTTTCAGGCCTGGCTCGAACAGCAATAGCGTTATTCCGAGTCTAGCCCATTTGGGCGGATTCGGTTGGTAGCGATCAACGAATAAGTCATTTAAGAAGCGAACCTGCAACAATTTTTCATTACTCATGGCCTCAATTGCTTTGCCTTTAAATCGTCCAAAAATCTGCATCCTATCAACCACGCCATTAATAGTGCATTTTTTTTTAAGGCGACATATTCAAGAGTTAGCCAAATTTACCGAAATTATTTTGGTGATTAATCCAGAAAATGACAGTTATACCCCGACACTTGATCTGCCGGTTCGTATTATTCCAGTAAAGATACAGCGCCGGATTAAAGTGATTGATGATTGTTTAACTGTTGGGCAGCTATATTCTTTATTTCGGCGCGAGAAACCGGATTTGGTCTGGGCCATTGCGCCTAAAGCAGGTTTGCTGGGCATGTTGTCGGCATGGTTAGCCGGTATTAGGCATCGGGTCTTTATTTTTCAAGGCGAGGTATGGGCTACCCGAGTTGGTTTAGGTAGGCAATTACTTAAAACCGCCGATAAACTCACTGCGATTTGCGCTACGCAGCTATTAGCCGTCAGTCAATCTGAAGTGAGCTTTCTGGAAAAAGAAGGTGTGGTTCCCCCTGGAAAGGCTACAGTGTTAGGCAGTGGTTCTATTTCAGGAGTGAATCTCGCTCGTTTTCGGTCTGATCTCTACCTACGCCGGATGTACCGGTCAGCTTATAATATTCCAGAGAACGCCGTGATTTGTTTGTTCTTAGGTCGCCTGACTTTTGATAAAGGGATAGCTGATTTAGCGGCGGCATTTGCCGAGGCCAGTAAAACAAATGCGGATTTATGGCTGGTTTTTGCCGGTCCTGAAGAAGATAAAGCCGTAGAAGTAATTCGCTCAATTTGCCGGGAGGCTGCTGATCGGTTAGTGATCTGCGGCTTTACCGATAAGCCGGAAGCTTTTTTGGCAATGGCTGACTTTCTTTGTTTACCCAGCTATCGGGAAGGTTTTGGTATGGTTATTCTTGAGGCGGGCGCCGTGGGTATTCCTGCCATTGGCTCTCGTATTTACGGCATAGTCGATGCTATTTCTGAAGATAAGACCGGACTATTGTTTACCGTAGGTGATGTTACAGAATTGTCTAGGCAAATGTGCCGGTTAGTACAGGAGCCCGAGCTGCGGGAAGCATTGGGGAGCGCGGCAAAACAGCGAGTTGCCGCCGATTTTATGGAAGAGGATGTGGTAAAAAGATACGTTGATTTTTTTACTGATGTACTTGCCACAAAATAAACGTACTTTTTCTCGAAAAGTACCTCAAGCGCCTTAATTTAATAACCAACTCGCTCCGCCACACCCCATCACCACCAACCAAGCCGGCAACCGCCAGAACGTCAACGCTGTTAAAGCAAGTACCGCCAAAGCAAAATCTTTAGGCTGTTGTATCGCGCTACTCCATACCGGGAAATAAAAGGCTGCAAGGAGTAAGCCTACTACGCCGGCATTGATGCCCGCCAGCACGGCTTGGGTACGCTGATGGCGGCGTAGTTGCTGCCAAAAGGGCAGCGTGCCAATCACCAGCAGAAATGAAGGCACAAAAATGGCAAATAAGCAGAGCAAGCCACTTAACCAAAGATTGGCAAGCGGTTTTATCGTGGCGCCTAAGAAGGCGGCGAAAGTAAACAAAGGGCCGGGTACGGCTTGCGCCATGCCATAACCGGCCAGAAAGCTCTCTTTGTTTACCCAGCCGTTTGGAACCAACTCGGCTTGCAGCAAGGGCAGCACCACATGTCCACCACCAAAAACCAAGGCCCCGGCACGGTAGAACACATCAAAACAGGCCAACCATTGATTGGGCCAGCTAAGAACTAATAACGGTAAACCCAACAGCAAGCTAAAAAACAGGCATAGGCAAACAATGCTGGTAGAGCGGCTAATGTTGACACTTATTGGCTCAAATATAGGTTGTTGAACAGGTTTGAACAGCAATAGGCCAATCAAGCCGGAAACGACAATAACGCCGATTTGCCCTATCGTGTTCGGCCAAAGCAGCACGGTACAGGCGGCGATGGCGGCGATAGAAATGCGGGTAGTGTTGGTTAATAGCGTGCGCCCCATTCCCCAGACTGCTTGCGCTACTACTGCAACGGCAAGGATTTTTAAGCCGTGTAGTACACCTATCGGGATGGTTTGGCTGCTGATCGATAACTCCATGGCAAACAACATCATCGCAATCGCGGACGGTAAGGTGAATCCTAGCCACGCTGCCAAAGCACCCAGATAGCCGGCTTTCGATAAGCCTATCGCCATTCCCACCTGGCTGCTGGCCGGGCCGGGCAGAAATTGGCATAGCGCGACTAAATCCAGATAACTATGCTCGCTGAGCCAATGTCGGCGTATCACAAATTCATTTCGAAAATAGCTAAGATGGGCAATCGGGCCGCCGAATGAAGTGAATCCCAGCCGTAAAAAAATTAAAAAAACTTGCCAGATAAGGTGGCTTTTAGGTGTTTCGTTAGCGGATTTGGGCGTTAACATATTGTTGCTCTGGTTTTGAAATTGGGCGAAGACTGGATTTAAGTTTAAGTCATCAATTCTTCATAATTCAGTGTAACTATTCACTGCGGTAGTTGAAAGTTTAAAAGTCAATGGCTTGATCCATTGCTGAATAGTTACAATTCAGGTGACTATTCACCGTAGCCTCGATGAAGCAACGCGGAATCGAGGGTGTAGGCTCCGAATTCCTTGATTACACTGCGTTTCATCAAGGCTACGTGTTAAGATCAATTCAGTTATCTAGTGATGCAAACAAAGGCGTTTTTCTGCCGGAAATACTCATAGCACTTTAAATTTCAGCAAACTTGCACCCAAAAATTGCCCAATGTTAACGCCTAGAATGATATGGATGGAAATCAAGCCTATTTTGCTGGGCTGTGCTTTGTTTTTAGCACTAAGCAGCAGTGGTCTAGCCGCGGCAACTACCGTTAAACTTATTGCCTTTAACGATTTTCACGGCAATCTGGAGTCGCCCGGCAATTTTGGGGTACAAGCTGGTGGTTCCGGTACGGTCATTGTTGAGCATGCCGCCGGCGGTGTAGATATGATGGCAGCCTATATTGCAGGGATGCGTAGCAAGAATCCAAATAATATACTGGTTTCTGCTGGTGATTTGATCGGCGCCAGCCCATTAATTTCCGCATTTTTTCATGATGAAGCGACGATAGAGATTATGAATCGTTTGCATCTGGCCTTCAACGCTGTTGGTAATCATGAGTTTGATGAGGGGATGGCAGAATTATTGCGGATGCAGCAAGGCGGTTGTCATCCGGCTGACAAAAATTCCTGTCAGGGTTTGCTCTCAAGGTTTAAAGGCGCCAAGTTTAAGTTTTTGGCTGCCAATGTCTTCGACCAAATGACCAAGCAAACCGTGTTGCCGGCTTATGGGGTTAAGACCTTCAAGACCGCTAAGGGCAAGCTACGGATTGGCTTTATTGGTTTAACCTTGAAAGAAACCGGACAAATCGTTAGCCCATCCGGTATTAAAGGCTTAAATTTTAACGATGAAGCCGAAACCGTCAATGCTTTGTTGCCAAAATTACGGGCTAAGGGAGTACAAGCTATCGTGGTTTTGCTGCATCAAGGTGGCGTAGGAGAAGCGGCAGATGGCAGTTTTATCAACGATTGCCCGGCAAATCTGCAAAATTTTGCCGCATCGCCGATCAACGCGATAGTCAGTCGCTTGGACAACGCCGTGGATTTGGTTATTTCCGGGCATAGTCATAGCGGTTTTATTTGTCAGTTACCCAATAAGCTTGGTCGTGCTGTTCCGGTAACCCAGGCTGGCTCGTTTGGCCGAGTGCTGACCGAGATTGACATGACTTTTCAGCATGGCAAGGCGACAAAAATCACGGCTACCAACATCACCGTCGATAGAAGCAACCCTAATTATGTGCCTGACCTGACGATTAAAGGTATCGTAGAGCATTACGCTAAATTGGTGACCCCTTTGGCAAAGCAGACCATAGGGGTAATTGCCGAAGCTTTACCCAATGCCGCCGATCCGTCAGGCGAAAATGTTGTCGGCGACTTGATAGCTGATGCACAACTTCAGGCTACTGCAAAAGCCGGTGACGGCAATGCCCAGTTGGCGATGATCAATCCGGGCGGGATTCGTGGGCTAGGTTTTTTAGCAGATGCCGGTGGTTATCCCTATCAGCTGAATTATGGTCAGGCATTTGCGCTGCAGCCATTTGCTAATAATCTGGTGACCATCAGTTTGACGGCGCAACAGCTCAAGGATGTGCTGGAGCAACAGTTTGTCGGCAATGGTTGTCTGTTGTCGGATGGCGTTACGCAAAATCAGCAAACGGTGCAGCGTATTTTACAGGTTTCCAACGGTTTTCATGTTGAATGGAGTGCCGGCGCACCGGCTTGTGCGAAAATTCGGCAGGTGAGCCTAACGCGTTTTGATCAAGCCGGTGCGACTGTCGATACGATAGTCAGCGGCGGGATAGTCCAACATCCCGGCCAATCTTATCGGGTGACAATCAATAATTTTCTATCAGTCGGCGGCGATAATTTCAGTATCTTCACGCAGGGGAAGGATTTATTGGCTGGGATGCAGGATTTAGATGCTTTATCTGCGTATTTGGCCAGCTATTTACCGCCAAATTCCCCTTATCAACCGAATGCCGCCAGACTCGGCACGCCGCGCTTGCTGAAATTGCCATAAAATTTACAGGCTAACTTCAATTTCCTAGGTTATCTGCATTTTAGCGGAGCAGGATAAGCTGTACAATGTAGAGCTTATTTCCGATTAGCCTTAGGTGCGATCATGCAAATTATTCAAGAAGCACTCACGTTTGATGATGTTTTATTAGTTCCTGCCCATTCCAACGTGTTGCCGCGTGATGTTGAGCTGAAAACTCAGCTTACCAGAACGATCAGCCTTAATATCCCATTAATGTCTGCGGCAATGGATACAGTTACCGAGGCGCGTTTGGCGATTGCTATTGCCCAAGAAGGTGGCATTGGCATTATCCATAAAAATATGACTATTGAACAGCAAGCCAAAGAAGTGCTGCGGGTAAAAAAATACGAAAGCGGGGTGATTAAAGACCCGATTACCGTTTCGCCTGATGTGACTGTGCGAGAGGTTATGGAGTTAACGCGGTCTAAAAATATTTCCGGGGTGCCGGTTGTTGATGGCGAGGAACTGGTCGGCATTGTGACTAGCCGTGATTTACGTTTTGAGACGCGGCTGGATGAATCGATACGCTCGGTGATGACGCCCAAAGAGCGTTTGATTACCGTTAATGAAACCGCCAGCCGTAAAGAAGTGATAGAACTGCTGCACAAACACCGTATCGAAAAAGTGTTGGTGGTTAATAAAGACTTTCTGTTGCGCGGTATGATTACCGTAAAAGACATTCAAAAAGCCAAAGATAACCCGCAAGCCTGCAAAGATGCATTGGAAAGATTACGGGTTGGTGCTGCTGTCGGCACAGGTGTTGGAACGGATGAACGGATAGCGGCGTTGGTCGAGGCGGGCGTTGATGTGATTATCGTTGATACGGCGCATGGTCATTCGCAAGGTGTACTGGATCGGGTGCGTTGGGTAAAACAAAACTTTCCGCAAGTACAAGTGATTGGCGGTAATATTGCCACGGCAGCAGCAGCGCGGGCCTTGGTTGAGGCGGGGGCGGATGGTGTCAAGGTGGGGATAGGCCCAGGATCGATATGCACCACACGAATAGTCGCCGGTGTCGGGGTGCCGCAAATTTCTGCCGTCAGTAATGTCGCTGCCGCGTTGAAAGGCACGGGGGTGCCGTTAATTGCGGATGGCGGTATCCGCTATTCCGGTGATGTCGCCAAAGCGTTGGCAGCCGGTGCCCATGCCGTGATGTTGGGTGGACTATTTGCAGGTACAGAAGAAGCGCCGGGCGATGTAGAATTGTTTCAGGGGCGATCCTATAAGTCTTATCGGGGCATGGGATCTTTGGGCGCTATGTCGCAGCAACAAGGTTCTAGTGATAGGTATTTTCAGGAGGAAACCGAATTGGTGGAAAAATTAGTGCCGGAAGGCATAGAAGGGCGGGTACCATATAAAGGGAGCGTACTGGCGATTATTCATCAATTATTGGGTGGCATCCGTTCCAGCATGGGTTATACCGGCAATCAGACCATTGCCGAAATGCATGAGGCTGCGCAGTTTGTGCGCGTTACCAGTGCCGGAATGCGAGAGAGTCATGTCCATGATGTGACCATCACCAAGGAAGCGCCGAATTATCATCTGAATTAATTTTGATAATATTTAATTTTGAAATAACCGGAATGCTGGGTTAAGTTTATAGCCACAAGGCTAAGTTTTGGAAAAAAGATGCAACGAAATCAAACCGAAAATTGTGAGATCGCCTCAATACCCTGTAATCTTTGCGGCGATAATCAAGTGTCGGTTTTGGCGATGCGTAGCCGAAGTGGCGCGCCATTGCGAACGGTCATTTGCCGGCAATGCGGGCTGGTTTGGAGTGATCCATTTCCGCATAATCCGCGTGATTTCTATGAAAATGATTATCGGCTTGAGTACAAAAAAACCTGTGTGCCTAAAGCCAAGCATATTTTTCGGGCGGGTAAAGTTGCATTGGCTCGATATGGAAAAATCAAACATTTGCTAACGGAGCGGCGCAACGTACTGGATGTGGGAACTGGTGGCGGCGAGTTCGCCTATTTACTCAAATCACTGGGACACGATTTATATGGTATTGAGCCCAACAAAGGATATGCCGAATACTCTACTGCAGCGTATCAGCTAAATCTGCAAATCGGCTTTGTTCAAGATAGTCGGTTTTCCCTGGACAGCTTTGATGTCATTACCATCTGGCATGTGCTGGAGCATACTGAAGATCCGTATCTAGTACTCAGTAAATTGCAAAGCTTACTTAAGCCTGATGGAGTGTTGGTTGTGGAAGTACCTAATATTGAAGCAATTTGCCAGGCACCTAACAGCACTTTTCATGAGGCGCACCTGTTTAATTTCAATATTGATACGCTTGCCAAGTTGGGTGAGCGAGCCGGACTAATAGCAGAGAGCCATTTATTTTCCGATGATACTGGAAACCTGACTGTTTTTTTTCGTAAGAATACCTTGGATGCGCCCAAAACTGAGGATTGGGCGATTATTGATAATGCCGCGCGTATAACTCGATTGGTTCAAAAGCATAGCAATTTAAATCACTATCTGACTGTGGTGCCGTACCGGCGCTTTCTAAACCGTATGCGGCGGTCTGTCGTTGAAAAAATTAAAGTGATGGCCTATGGCAGCAATAAACGCTTGCTGGATCATCTTTATCAAAATGATGCTCGATCCGGTAAAGTTTGAGTACGCTGTTGATAAATTCTACCCCACTATCTATTTTTGAAGGTTCTAAAGTGACTGTATCACCTGCCGCTAATATTCATGCGGATAAAATTCTCATTCTCGATTTCGGTTCGCAATATACCCAACTGATTGCTAGACGCATTCGTGAAATAGGCGTGTATTGCGAAATTTTTTCCTACGACTGCTCCCCGGATGAAGTTAATAATTTTGCGCCTAAGGGCGTAATCCTCTCCGGTGGTCCTGAAACCGTCACCAGTAGTGATACGCCTAGAGTGCCGACATTTGTATTTGCATTGGGTGTGCCGGTGCTGGGGATTTGTTATGGGATGCAAACAATGGCTGAACAATTGGGCGGCAAAGTGGAGTCATCCAATCATCGTGAATTCGGCTATGCGCAAATTCGTGCCCGTGGACATTCCAGACTGTTGAACGATATTGAAGATCATACCTCGGCAGAAGGTTATGGTCTGCTGGATGTGTGGATGAGTCACGGTGATCGTGTTGTGGAATTACCTGCCGGTTTTAAACTTATTGCCAGTTCAGACGGTGCGCCGATTGCCGGGATGGCTGATGAAAACAAAGGTTTCTATGGCTTGCAATTTCACCCGGAAGTGACGCATAGCAAGCAGGGTGGGCGGATATTGAGCCGCTTTATCTTGGAGATATGTGGCTGTCAAGCCTTGTGGACGGCCAATAACATCATCAATGACAGCATCAACGCCGTTCGCGAAAAAGTGGGTAACGATCAAGTTATACTGGGTTTGTCCGGGGGGGTTGATTCTTCTGTGGTGGCGGCCTTGCTTCAGAAAGCCATCGGTGAACAGCTGACTTGTGTTTTTGTCGATACCGGTTTACTGAGATTGCATGAAGGTGATCAGGTGATGGCCATGTTTGCTCAGCACATGGGGATTAAAGTTATTCGGGTTAATGCCGCAGAACGCTATTTTGAGGCATTGACGGGTGTCAGCGATCCTGAACAAAAACGTAAAATTATCGGTAATCTGTTCGTTACTATTTTTGATGAAGAAGCCGGTAAACTGACCGACGCCCGTTGGTTGGCGCAAGGCACTATTTACCCTGATGTGATTGAATCGGCCGGTTCGAAAAGTGGTAAGGCGCATTTAATTAAATCGCACCATAATGTCGGCGGGTTACCGGAAAATATGACCCTAAAATTGGTTGAACCGTTACGGGAGCTTTTTAAGGACGAAGTCCGTAAACTGGGGCTGGAACTGGGCTTGCCGGCCGATATGATAAACCGGCATCCGTTTCCAGGCCCAGGCTTGGGAGTGCGCATCCTCGGTGAAGTCAAAATACAGTATGCTGATTTATTGCGTCAGGCTGATGCTATTTTTATAGAAGAGCTGTATCGGCATGATTTTTATGACAAAGTCAGCCAAGCTTTTGCTGTTTTCCTGCCGGTAAAATCGGTTGGCGTGATGGGTGACGGGCGCCGCTACGACTATGTCATTGCCATTCGCGCTGTAGAAACCATAGATTTTATGACGGCGCGTTGGGCGCATTTGCCCTATGATTTTCTCGATTTGATTTCTCGTCGTATTATTAATGAAGTAGCCGGTATTTCCCGTGTGACTTACGACATTTCGGGTAAACCGCCGGCAACTATAGAATGGGAATAATGTTGGCGTATCCCGGTTTTTTGCCGAGGGCGTCTCTCGGCCACTGCTTATAAAATACATGGCCCCTGCACAATTTCAGGAACTACTGTTAGATTGGTTTGATTTACACGGCCGTAAGGATTTACCTTGGCAGCAAGCTATTAGCCCTTATCGGGTTTGGTTATCGGAAATCATGCTGCAGCAGACTCAGGTTAGCAGTGTTATTCCGTATTTTAATAAATTTATTAACCGATTTCCCTGTGTACAAAGTTTGGCGGATGCCGATCTGGATGAAGTGCTGCAATATTGGTCGGGGCTTGGTTATTATGCAAGGGCTAGAAATCTGCATAAAACGGCGCAGCAGTTGGTTGCCAATGGTGGTGAATTTCCGCAGACGGTTGCGGAACTGACTGCTCTGCCTGGCATAGGTCGTTCCACCGCCGGGGCCATACTCAGTATTGCCTGTGGCCAAAGTCAGCCTATACTGGATGGCAATGTCAAACGAGTACTCGCCAGATATCAGGCTGTTACCGGCTGGACGGGCGATAGCAAAGTTGCTGCCAGACTTTGGGAAATCAGCCAAGTGTACACCCCGCAGCAAAGAACGGCAGATTATACTCAGGCCATCATGGATTTGGGCGCGACGCTTTGTACTCGCAGCAAACCAAAATGTGAAATTTGTCCACTGCAGATAGGCTGTCGGGCGTTGGTTTTAGGGTTGGTCAAGGTTTTGCCTGAGTCTAGGCCAGCGAAGAGCCTGCCGGTAAAGCAACTGCATTTTCTAGTGTTACAAAATGCCCAAGGGCAAATTCTACTGGAAAAACGGCCGCCGGTCGGCATATGGGGTGGTTTATGGAGTTTGCCGGAATTTGCAGACTTGGCGCAGTTACAGACTTGGTGTCTTCAGCATCATGCCGTAATTGACAGCAGGCAAACTTTGCTCCCTCAGCGCCATACGTTTTCACATTATCATCTTGATTATACGCCGATACGCGCCAGTCTGATAAACCCCATAAACAATGTGATGGAAGCAAACGCCAGCCTTTGGTATAAAACAGCTGACATTGATACAGTTGGTTTGCCGACACCCATTAAACGGCTGTTACAACAAAATATTACAGAGGAAAATTATGACGAGAATGGTTAAATGCGTAAAACTGGGTATAGAAGCAGAAGGCTTGGATACACCGCCTTTTCCTGGAGTAAACGGACAGCGCATTTTTGAGCACATCTCTAAACAAGCTTGGAAAGAGTGGTTGTCTATGCAGACCATGATCATTAACGAAAAACGACTCGCCAGTTTTGATCCTGCGGCTAAGAAAATGCTGGAAGTGGAGCGGGAAAAGTTTTTATTTGCCGGCGGCTTTGAAATGCCGGAGGGCTATGTGCCGAGGTAAGGCTGAGTATCAATCGTGAAAGATGCGCTTCATTCTGTTCAGTGTATTCTATAACACTTTGTTTTTAATATTAAAAATCACGCAGAATAGTTGCCGATATTAAACGATGTCACTCTTCTGCGTAATAGACAAACTACATAGGATGTGCCGACGTCAGGTAAGCGCATCAATCGCGAACGATGCGCTTCACGCTGTTCAGCACATCCTATAACATCTTGTTTTTAAGGTTATAGGTATTAAACAATTTGTAACGCCTTTAAAATCGGCAATTGTTTTTCGGCAAAAGTTAATGCCTGCTGCGTTAATTCAGCAATATTCTCGTCGGCAGTTTCCAGCATTATATTGTTTTTAATGATTTTTTCTCCTTTATTGTTCAGCGTCTCCCAAACAAAGTGCGCCCATTCCGTAGGTTGTTTTTTACCTTTGCTGAATGCTAATAAAAATAATTGTTGAAAGCGATTTATACCTATGCCTCCGCCTGTGACTGGGCTACTAAGTACTCCGATATGGCTGTCGTAGAGCGCTTTATTCCATAAATACTTATTTAGATTGTCGGTTTTCTTTCTGGCAATTGCAATTACCCGGTCATCCTGAGCCGCTGATAGTTTGCCTGAGCCCATCAGCACAATAATGACTTGCACTAATTGCTGGAAGCTAATGCCGGTTACCGAAACAGCTTGATAGATTTGTGACAGTGTTTTTATTTTATGGTCGGCAAGAAAGTCTAATACTGGATTGTAAATTGAGGCCGATAAACTTACTTCACCCAATGATCCCTGCGTCGTCAACACGATTTCATCACGCGGTGTCATTAATAGCACACGAATAGCCTGTAAGCCTTCTATTTGTTGTGTTGCTTTGAGCTTACGCGCCCCCTTAACCCAGTAATCGCGGCGGAACTTCTGATTGACGATAAAGTCTCTGGTTGTTTCGCTAAATTGCTGATCAGGAATGGTTTTAAGAAAATTTTGTTGATCATTTGTTAAATTGAGGCCATCAAGATAGTCAATATAATGGGCTGAACAAGCAAAACTTAATTTGGCTGGCTCCAGCCATGTAGCCATGCTGGAAAAAGTCATTGGTGACCAGTCGTGATTAAAGAACTCATGGGCAAGATAATGCCGATTTTGTGTTTTGAGTTTTTTTAATTGCTCGGCTATCTGCGGATTGGCGCGGACATAAGCGGGATTAACTGTCAGTAATTGCTCAAAAAAATCGAGTGCACTATCAATACGCGGCAAAATGCCACTGCCTTTTGCGCCAAGAACTTTAGCGTGTTCGGCCAGCAAATCACGTAACGGTACCATTGTCGCCCAGCCGGGCATCGTGTTGTAACTGATGTATAACACGCCGCCAACTTTTAGTTTTCGGCGGATGAAATCGACGATAACCGCGCGATTGTCATCTGAAATCCAACTCCAGATACCATGCAAACCAATATAATCAAAATCGGGCAGATCGGTCCGGTTGCAATAATCTGCGAAAGCCTCGTCAAAAAATTGTGCGTTGCTGCCGGAAATATTGGTTAATTCCTGAGCAAAACCGGCTTGGGCAGGATTAAAATCAGTGCCCGTCCACTGTGTTACCGAAGCTGCTGCATGAATATTGGCGCTAACGCCTTGGCCAAAGCCAAGTTCACAGGCATAGTTAATTGTCGGCGCAATTAAGCCGGCCTGTAAAAAAGCCAAAGGTACTCTAACTGGATTAAGCTCTTGATAATAACCGAATGTATAGTCAATTTCAGCTATATATCCATCTGACCAATTGGTCATGGTGACTCCTTATGTCAACTGATAACGGAAAAATGTGCAAAAACTGTGAATTATACCACGGTAATCCTGAGCGTATTTTTGGATGGGCTTGCGGTCAGTACAGTGGAGTGGATTTTAGTGGACAGGTGTTTTGCTTGAAATTTGTAGTTGATATAGCGTAGCGGCTAAATAAGATTTTGGTTGGGCCAGTGATTAATTGATAACCATTCAGTGTAGGAGGGGAAAATCATCAAAAAAGGTAGGATGTGCCAACCAACGTGCGGTGCATCACTCAAAGCCAAATCCCCGACAAAGAGGTCTAGCTGATTAAATTAGTGCCGACAAGGCGGCCCGAATCAAAGCATGTGCTTTGCTGATAACGGCCTCGCGATATTACATGATTTAATATCTGCCATCCGTAGCCAGCCGCTTTGATGAAACTGTGCTGAATAGTTACAAATTGTCTTTCGCAGATTTTAAAAGCGGTGTTTGGGAGATGGCTGGTGACTGAAGATAGACGGTTTCCCCGCAGGTAGATGGGGGAAACCGTTGATTTGCCTTTTAAACTCTAAGAAGCGCTTTTTCTAGTTTTTCTGAAAGTTGTTCTCCTGTGAACTGCGGTTCATTGGGTGGATAGAGTTCCACTTCGTCAATTTCATAACCAAATTCTTTGCCGAGTAAAATCAATTCTTTGATTTTTTGGCATTCTTTTAATTTTTCTTTAAGCTCGTTATCGGTTCTTGCTTTTTCAGAAAATTCTTTTATTACCTTAATTGACATTGATAGCTCCGTAATGATTCCAGAATGATGGATACATAATCCAGTCTATTCTTATGCAATATAATTGCCAAGTTTTTTGTGTGGTAATTGTGGTTATGATTCAAACGATTAGTTGGATCGGCATAGTTTGTTTTTAGGTATTAAGGCGACAAAAAATTTGCTTTTTTGTCTCAAAGGCGACAATTGCAAGTTGCGATGTGTCATTCTGGAATGGGCATTCATGTATATCTCTTGCAGTCAACATCAGCTTTCATGATGGCTAAAGCGATCAACTGCCAATTCTGGGGGCATCGTGCTGATTTGCTTTTCTCTAGCGGCCAAGGGCAAAAATGGAAAGGCAAATTTACATAGGAATAATACTCTGTGGTAAACTTTTAACATTAGGGATGCCGATTCTAGGTTTAACTGTCATCTACACTTTGCTAGGCAACGCTTGTGGAAAATCAAAACCAGAAGGATGTGTAACACGGCAGTAAAATCCATCACGTCGGCCTTGCCAAAGGTCGATGCGTCTAAAATCTGCAAAGTTGTCCAGGTATAATATTTTTCTAAGTTTTTGCCAAGTGATTACTTGGCAATACAGCAACCGTATTTTGCTAAAATTTCCCTTAAATCTATCAGAAAAATATTAGAGGTGTTAAATGCGCTGGTTATATGTACCGAATGAAAACATGGAAGGCGATCAAGTCGGTCCACGTATGGCATTTGAGAAGTTACATCGCGACGGGGTGTTATCAGATTATAAGGCATACTCTTATCTGGTGAGACAAAAAGCATTGAACAGTCATCAGGATGCGCTCAATGAATTTCTGCTGACGGCTAAAGAGTTTGCACCGAATGTTATCTTTATACAGCATCCGGGTACAGAGTATCCAATGGATAGCAGCTATCTACGGCAACTCAAAAAAATCCCAAGCCATCCCAAACTGGTTCTTTTTGAAGCAGATCCTTATGGTCAGTTTATCAAGCGTATGGGTGCCACCTTAAATGCTGTTATTGCTGAAACTGATCTCTGTTTTTTGGTTGGTACCGGTACTGTAGCGGACATGGCGAATGCTGCCGGTGCAAAACAGGTAAGATTTGCGCCGCATTCTTACGACAGCAAGCGCTTTGGTTTACCTTGGCAGCCGACATTAACCAGGCGATATGATGCCGTGATGATAGCCAATCTGCATTGTTTAAAACGGATACCTTGGTTATTTATGCCGGGTGGACGTAACCGTAAATTAACTGCGCAAGCGCTTTATACCCAGCTGGGTAATCGTTTCGCGGTCTATGGTGTTGGGCAGGGATGGGCGCGAGAGTGTTTTTGCAAAGGCGCTATCGACTTTGATAAGCAGGGTGAGGCGATCAGGGATGCCTGGATGAGCGTCAATTGGGGACAATTTGATGAAATTGCCATGTATGCTTCGGATAGGCTGCCTATCAGTTTGGCATGTGGAGTGCCGCATATCACCAACTATCAGCCGGCGTATGAACATGTGTTTGCCAATATTCCCGGCTTATTTGTGATTAAATCCCCTAGGGAAGCAAGAGATGTTGCACTTTATATCCTGAGTCAGCCTATTGAACGCCGTAATGAACTGGGTTTTCAGGCCGCCGAATATGCCCGTAAACATCTGGACGCTGTTGTTGTTTATAGCGATATGGTGACCGTGATTCGCGAGCAGTTATTTAACGAGCAGATGTCATCATAATAAAAAGTATCACGGACATGAAACTTCATATAGGTTTAGCCGCCCCTATTGCTACCGAGCATGTTACAGAGTTGTTAACAGGTGAAACTTCTAATTTGCCGCAAGGTTATACCGGAGCGCCATTCACCGGGGCATTGATTGCTGAATTTCTTAAGCAGGGGCATAAGATTTCCGCTTTTACTACCGATGCTTCGCTTTATCCGGATATTGGGGTAGTAAAAGTCGGCGGCCCTAATTTTGATTTATATATTTGCCCTGAGCGGCCAAGAGCCTGGCGGTTTAATCAATCCCGAGTCGGTAGAGCGCTGGATGGTTTTGGCTTTGAGCGTCAGGTTTTGGCTGAAACCATTAAATCGGCGCAGCCCGATATTATTCATGCCCATTGGACTTATGAATTTGCATTGGCTGCCATTAAAACCAATATTCCACATCTGATTACCTGTCACGATGATCCGGCGGTAATCCTGCGCTTTAATCCATACCCTTTTCGAGCTATTCGGTATCTGATGGCGCGGCAGGTATATCGTAAAGGCCAGTGCTTTTCCACAGTTTCGGATTATATGGTTTCGCAAGTGCGGCGTTACACCAAAACTCCGCTGACGGTGGTGCCCAATCCATTAGCCGATTTTGTGCTGGCCAGCGGCCGGGAGAGGGAAGTGCCTGTGACTAGGCGCATAGGACTTATCTGCAATGGCTGGGAAGCTCGTAAGAATGCCAAGCCGGCTTTACAGGCTTTTGCAAAAATTCGGGCAGGTCAGCCTGGTTTCGAACTGCATCTGTTTGGACATGGTTTTGGTGAACAGCAAGCCGCGCAGCAATGGTGCTTGGAACAAGGCTTAGCCGATGGGATGGTGTTCCATGGATCTACCCCACATAAACAACTGATAGCGCAGTTAAATCAATTGGATTTATTGTTACATCCTTCATTGGAAGAATCTTTTGGCGTTGTCATAGCAGAAGCCATGGCGCTGGGTTTACCGATAGTCGCCGGTCGCCATAGCGGTGCAGCGCCATGGGTTGTCGGCTTTGAGGAAAATTCTGAGGATATTTGCTGCGCGGTATTAACCGATGTCTCTGATCCCGCCGCGATAGCCTCGGCAATTGAAAAAGTCTTTGACCCATATTATTCTGCGCGTTCAGCCGCAGGATACGCCAGAGCAAGGCAACAGTTTGCGCCTGATGTTATTGCGAATGCCTATATGGCTTTATACCAACGGATTTTATCTGGGCTAGGGTCGTCTATCATTTAAAGCTAGAGGGGGGTTGGATGTCTGCAACAGCAATGTTCAAGTTTGCGCTTCGTAAGCGTAATGCCTTGTTGGTCAGGTGGTGGAAACTGACAGGGCGCTGTTTGTTAAAACTGCATGGTGTTGTTTTTAATCACACCCCAGAGCTTTATGGTTTACCTATTGTTTCAATGGAGCCGAACAGCGAAATTGTCTTGAGTGATGGGGTTATTTTGTGTTCTGACTCACGCTTTACGGCTTTGGGTGTTGCTCATCCTGTCATTTTACGTACTTTACGGCCAAATGCGCGTATTGCTATTGGTGTTGATACCGGCATCAGTGGCGCGGTGATTTGTGCTGCCTTATCTATAGAGATAGGGGGGCAATGTTTGCTGGGGGCGGATGTACAGATATTCGATAATGATTTTCATGCCTTGGCGCCAGAAAACAGGCGGCATGATAACTCACCTGAAAATATTGGTGCTGCGCCGGTCATCATTGAGGATAATGTTTTTATCGGTGCCGGTAGCAAAGTGTTAAAAGGCGTAACCGTAGGCCAAAATAGCGTCATTGGCGCCGGCTCTATCGTTAGCAAAAATATTCCACCTAATTCCATTGCTGCCGGAAATCCGGCTAAAGTGATTGCGGAATTACCCATAACCCATAAGCAACGGTGATCTATAGTGCTGGATGCCCCTGTCTCTGCTGGATGTTAAGTTAATATGATAGAGATTACTCTGTTTTTTATTTTTGTCATGGTGGTTTTATTAAAGCCGACCGTGATTCCTTATATGGCTTTGATACTTTTATTCATTGTCGGTTTAACACATCCAGGGATTTTAGATGAATATAAGGTGACTTTGGGGGCTGTGAATGTATTTCCCATGGATTTGCTGTATCTGTTGGCGGGTATTTATTTTTTGGTCTATTGGGTTAGAATCAGTCTTGATGCTGAGTTTAAGAAAAATAATTCTGCAGAAACAAAAGCAGCAAGTCTTCTTATGTTGTTTTATATATTGTTTTTTGTAGGCAAGCTGATAAACGGTTTTTTTGCTGGCTTGCCGTTTGATTCGCTCATCAGGGTATTTATGGGTGATACTCATATGCTGTATTTTTTTATGCCGCTGGTTATTTATAAGGACATTAGTAAACTTAAAAGATTAATATACTTTGCAGTGATATTAGCTTTGATTTTTCCTATGTGCCAGCCTTTTCTTGTGCATACAGAATTTACTCGATCAGTTATGAAAGGCATGGGCGGGGTTTTACGATTAGGTTATGGTGATGCCAATGCGTTGCTGGGTTTAGGGGCTGTGGCTTTATTTAGTTGGGAGTATAAAAAATACTTGGCGTTTTTACCCATGGCCGGGATTATGATGTTGGCGCATCGTTCTGCTTTTGTGGCTATTGCGATAGCATTTATGGCAATTTCTTATCTGCGTGGGAAAAATATTAAAATGGCTGCGATGATGGCTGTAGTGGGTGTGTTGATGATAGGTATGTTATCGCTTCTGCAATCATTTACCAATATTGATATTTTAGGAAAAAACCTGAGCAGAGCAGAGCAAACCTTTGAGAATACCGGTACGACCAAGGCAAGAATAGGTGTCATTCCTATTATTTTTGAAGAATTTTTGGAGCGGCCATTAACAGGTCTGGAATATCGTGAGTTTCATGAAATGACCCAACACAACACAGCGCGTAACTTTAACATAACCCACCCGCATAATTTTATACTTTCAACTATTGTTAATACTGGACTCATCGGTGTGATTTTTAGATTTTTGTTGATTGGTAAGGCTTTATCGGCAGCATATAAATTGGCAAAGTCCGAACAGTTTAAATCGATAGGTATATTTTTGTTTAGCTGGATGCTGTATTTTATTTTTTATGCCGCCATGAATACGACAATGGAAAGTGTTGGGTATATGTTTTGGTTTGTCTGTGGTGTAACATTTTGGTTTTTCAATCAATACAAAAAAACGCCATTAGTAACAGCCTAGGATAAGCCGAGTGAAGTGAATTGACTGTATGAAAATTTGGATTTGTATCCCTGTATTTAACCGTATTGAGTTTACCTTAAATTGTTTGGCTACCCTGCAAAAACAAACTTTTCAAGACTTTACCGTTATAGTTTGTGATCATGGCTCAACGGATGGCACCAGTGCGGCGATTAGGCAGCAATTTCCTGATGTTGTGCTGCTTAATGCGGACGATTCCTTGTGGTGGACAGGCGCTATCAATCGCTGTATTACTTATGCCTTGGCTGAGGCAAAAGCCAATGACACTTTGTTGACGATGAATAACGACAATGTGGTGCCGGTTGATTATTTGCAAAACATGGCGGCAAATTATCAAAAATTTCCAGGCTCTATTATTTCCTCAGTGATTCATGATATTAACAGCGGCGAGCTGGTATCCACCGGCTATCGGCAGAATTGGCTGCTGGCGACTGCCTATCCGATTGATTTTAGTAAAGATCATTTGCCGGGGCAACCCGATATGGTTGAGGTTACCCATGCCTCGGGGCGGGGTACCTTGTTTCCGATATTAGCCTTTAAGCAACTTGGCTTATTCGATGAAAAGCGGATGCCACATTATGCGGCGGACTATGATTTCGCCTTTAGAGCGGCACGCGCTAATTATCGTATTTATGCCTGTCTGAATTGTAAAGTGTATTCTTATATAGAGGAAACTGGTTTGGTAAAAGTGTTGCAAAAGTTTTCACTACGCAGTTTTGTTGATTATTTCACCAGCATTCGTTCGCCGGGCAATTTAACTGTCCGTTGGTGGTATGGCTGGAATAATTGCCCGAAAAAGTTTTTGCCGATGTATTTGTTGATGGATCTTGTGCGTGTTTCCGGTGGCTATTTCAAGAACTTTGTCTTGAATAATTCTTAGGCCGGCGTTAAGTTGTTTTTTAGGTTGATGGCCTAGATTGTAATTGTTACTGGTTAGGATGTGCCGAACAGCGCGAGGTGCATTTTTCGCGATTGATGCGCCTCCTGACGTCGGCACATCCTATGCAGTTTATCTATTATTGTTTTACTACAATATAGGCCTTAGTCATAAACAAAAACTTTTCTTTGATAATTTTACAATTAGGGAAAAGGCTTTGCATTTCTGGATAAGTAAGCAAGCGGGTTTGATCGACAAAACCGTTTATATAGTCTTGGTCAGGCCGGGTAAGCCATCCCCAAACTGAAAAATTACGTAATATCTTCTTTTGCACCTCATTCGGCAACCAATGCACAAAAGGAGTAATTAGATGGGGTTCAAAGAAAAATTCTTTTGCCGGGGTTTGAATCCAGATTTTTTTACCAACCCGTATGGCTTCTCGGGCAAAGTCCTGCTGTTTTTCAAATGACCCGACATGCTCAATGACCGAATTGGAAAAAACAATATCGAATGCGTTGTCGGCATATTGTAATGCCGTACCGTCACCCACTACGACGGAATAGTGATCCGGCTTGTTATTGTCACTTTCAGCCGTTAAATTTAACAGCACAATTTTGTTTTTAAAATCGATCAACTCCCAATTGTATGTGGTGCCGCCCACATCCAGGATAGTATCATCTGCTTGTGGTTTGATGATGTTTAGAAACTTTGACATCCTGTTTTTTCTGAAAGGTTTAATAATAACGCCAAGAATTTTATGAATGTTCATGGTTATCCCGTTTCCCTGTTAGTTTATAGATTGATTAGGTTGCGTGTGCGGCATTTAATGTCGGCCATTATAGCCAATATCGTCTGGAATAGGTTTAAAGCCAATTTTGGTGGCGACGGTATTTTTGCAAAATGTCACCCGATTGCCTGTTATGGTTGCGCAGGGGTCAGCATTTAGGCTGTCTGTTTCTACCCCTTCCGCTAGCCATTCCGTCCACAGAGCGGCATCTTTTTTTATATGTCGGTCAAGTATATCATAATCTATTCTGAACACATCTTTAGTATTCCAGACCAGGTTATTGCCGACATAATTGCTCTTTGCCGGCATATTGTAGCGTTGCGATGACTCCCCAGTGCTACGATTAGAAATGATAATATTATGTTTTATAATATTACCTTCCGGCCAGGTGTCATTTCCCATAGGCAAAGATAATGCTGGGTATTTTTTCTGCCAGATAGGGCTTTGGTAGGGTACTTCTTTTAAGGAGTTTCTATTTGAACTCCAATCATAATTAGGGCTGCGATAATCTACCCATATGCCGAATTTATGTAAATCCTGAATATCTGCTTTAATTATATTATTTTCTATTAAGGTGTCACGTCCGCCGGCCAGCATGAGTGGTGTGGCGCCGGCATTATTAAGAATATTGCCAAATACAGTAAAGCCGCTGATGCCATCGTCTAGGAATATACCTCTGGCGCCATCGGCTGACGGTGACGAATACTTGACAATATTATTGGCTATATCGACAGTTTGTAAGCCATAACCAAAAATATCATGGATGCTATTGTAGCGGATGATGTTGCCGCGCCAAGTCCAGTTGCGACCGCTGTAAACTGCGCCGCAATCGGAGGCTTGTTCGCAAATATGTCGGATTTCATTTTTTTCAAAGAGATGGTCATTGCCGCTGATACTCACACCAGGGCCGGCGGCATTTTCTATCAGATTATGAGTGATGCGGCTGCCCACCCCTTGGGTATCGATAGCTGGGCTAAAGCTATAGATGATTTTGCCGAAATCGTGAAAATGATTGTTTTGGACCAGGTTATTAGCGGCTTCCAGGGTTTTTCTGTTACCGCCTGCAATGACGATGCCGCCACCGCCGGTATCGTATATTCGGCTGTCAGTTAAGTAAATATTACTGGATTCTACCGCTTCAATGGCCGAGGTATCGACTTGATTGACTTCTATGTCATCCATATTTATGTGTTGTGCTTTGTTGATGCTGATGGCTGCCCCTGTACTGTGGCGAAATGAAAAATGATGGAAGCCGATATAACTGGCCCCGTCAATCTTGATCAAATTCGGTAATGACGACAGCGTAATCGTTTCCGGTTTTTCTTGTGCCGGTGGGATGAACAAGATTTGGGCATTGGCTTTGTCGTAAAACCATTCCCCAGGAGTGTCCAGTTCCGACAAAATGTTTTGCAGATAGAAGCGGCGGCCGCTGTCCAAGGGATAAACCGTTGCTGCCGATAATTTTATGGCGTTATGCTCAGTGTCTACGGCAGATACCGGCAGGTATTCGTCGTACCAGTCGTTACCGGGAAAAATATGCACTTGGGCTTCTGCGCTGTTAACAGCAGGCAGTTGCTCAAACACACTGAAATGGGTTTTTTCATCTAATGGGGTTTTAATATGCGCCCAGTCATGGTCAGGCCAGCGGGCTAAATGCAGCCGGTGTTGGTTTACAAATAAATTAAAGCCGGGAATCAGGCCTTTTTTAGGCGTGGTATTAGGGTATTTAATGCTATCCAGATTCAAACCCGCCACCGGGCAGTGCCAAAGACCATTCTGGTCTGCCGCACATCCGTTTAAGGCGATGCCGCCGCTAATGGTGGCGCCGGGCTCGGCTTGCCAGATGATTTTTCGGTCGGCAAACCCGGAGTCTCTGATATTAAATTCCAGTGGCTTTTGTAATTGATAATTGCCGGCAGCAACATGTACGGTTAAGGCTTGTTTTAATTTGCCGCCGGATTTTAACGCTCTGACAGCGCTTTGTGCGCGTTCCAATGTCCGAAATGGGCCATCTTTATCTGACGACCGAGCTGTTGAGGATAAGCCGCTCGCTTGGTCATCACCGTTAGGTGAAACAAAAAAATCTTCTGCCACTGACGTTTCACAAAAGCATAAAAATAAGATAAGTAAGGTTTTAAGTAAGTTCATTATGTTTATAAGGCATGGACTTCGGGGGGATAGCGGAGCCGTCATGAACTCATGAAATTAGCAGAGTTCCAGAAAGCCGATTTATTCAACAATGCCTAACCAATCCACTAGTTACTGCTATTGCTACTGCTTTTCTTTAGATTTAAAAAATAATAAAATGTTAATGTTAATATATATGACATGCCAACTCTTCCACTTTCTTCGCCACTATGAGCAAAAAGTGAAAAAAATAAAGGGATGATTAATATAAAAAGTAATGCAGTAGATGCCGCGCTATTCTCTTTCGCTGATTTGTTAACCTCAGTCATAAAAAACTTAATAATTGGGATATATAGTAAAATAAAAAGCATTAGCCAAAGTATCCATTTTGTAACTACTCAGGCCGCAAACGCGAAGCGGAAGGTATAGAAAGGATTCCTGTTTTGAAGTTTGTTGGTTTCCCAGATTGATCGCAGAATGCAAAAAGCCTCCGAACCACCCGCCGCACGAAAGCCACCGGATACCTTTAATTTGACTTTGATGGGGCGCACCATTCGTTCAGCCAGATTGTTATCGAAGGGCACACGCCAATCCGTGAGAAACTTGAGCGTCTGCTCCTTGTAATCTCGAAGTCGGATGAGAAGATTTGTCGCTTCATCCTGTTTAATTCGCCCCTTTTGATCGGGAGTTGGTTGTTTAATCGGACAAGCGGCTAAACCATTCGCCACTTGCCGATCATACTGGTTCATCAACTGTTCGAGTATTTCGGCATCCAGCGCTGTTTGACCGGCTTGGCGTGCGGTGGCAACCGCTTCTTTCCCAGTTAACAGTATTTTGCGTA
>Ga0316224_1000621_pt1 | contig 47349 bp, 48 predicted proteins | sample TBH18013metaG_FD_206254 | JGI IMG/M metagenome (GOLD analysis project Ga0316224, IMG submission 206254) | Freshwater microbial communities from Trout Bog Lake, Wisconsin, USA - TBH18013 | ecosystem: Environmental > Aquatic > Freshwater > Lake > Hypolimnion/Profundal zone | place: USA: Wisconsin... | reverse complement strand
TAATTGGCGCTCCTCTCCCACCTTCATATCCCGGAATAAAGTTTCTACCTTCATCCGCTCATGCCGGTCTGCGGTTAGCAATTGATTCTCTTTCATGCGAATTAAGTACGGGATGTCTTCGCTCATTAACCACTGCCACCACTGATCGCCGATAAATTCCCGGTCTCCCAAGATACCCAAAATCTTGTACTTTCCAAACTGACCAATAAAGCGTTTTAGCAAAGCAATTCGCTCGCGCTGATTAGAGTTACCTTGTTTGTTCAATACTAACCAATAAACCGGAATCGCAATTCCTTTGTACACAATCGCTAGCGTCAGGATGTTTAGATTTGTTTTCCCCCACTTCCAGTTGGTTCGATCCAGTGTCAAATAAAATCTTTTTTCATTAAATCCAAACAGTTGCATAATTAGACGCGCTAGGGCATCGTAATCAAACACAACCGACTGAAAAAATCGTTGAAGTCGTCTATAACGAGATTTTGGCAATGTGTTATCGTTAAAATGCAAACACAGTTGCGTCAAATTCATCCGTTTCGCACGGATTAACGCGACTAACAAACTTATAAAACAATCTAATCGGCTCTTGTTCCACCCCAAATGACCCTGTAAAATCGTTCTTAGTCCATCGTTCAATTCCATTTTACCCTCCAGTTTAGTCGCTTAAGAGTAAAACAGAACAGCGATGGACTTTCAAGTCATAGACTTAGCTTTCTTTCTTAACCTTGTTTGTCAAATTTTGTCGTGTACAGAGCTCTGAAGGTTAAAGCTCAGTCCATAATTTATCCTTGCGTTTGACTATCGACTAACCTGCCCTCTCCTATATCGGGTTTTCCAAACGGTTGGATGAGTTTAATATCTTTGGACAGGATTAACTCAACATTATGCATTAGCCCTAAAAAAAGTAGCGCTAATTCACCCTCTTGCAGGGTTTCATCAATGCGCTTCGCAATGTATTCATCTCGTTGGCCTAATAAAGCTTGAGCCTTGCCATACGTAACATCGGATCGTTCTCCTGAGGTCAAAAGTTGCTTCATTAAAGCATGTTCCTGCACTAAAAGTTCCGCCGACTCAGTTCCCATCAGCGTTGCACCTTTTTCGATCAAGATTTGCAATAACAGATAATTCTGACTACCGGACGCGGCGACATCGGCAACAATTTCTGCTTCCTTTCCGCAAACCGGCAAACCATCCTGATAAAGTTTCAGGTTTGTATAATCCAAACCCAAGCCTTCAATCGTTGCCGCCACCATAAGCCAAAATTGTTCAGCCGCTTCAAGACGCATATGAGATTGGGCATCAATGCGCGTATCGCCTACGGCAGGAGCCAATGAGCCTAAATCCTTTTGGCTGTGAATAATCGGAAAATGTATCAGAGCACGCATTGAACAACGTCCTTATGGACGCGTGTCTTGGTTAACAGTCGGTAAAGTTTCCAGACGCGCTTCCAATCGCTGCAGCCGTTCCTCCAATTCGCCGACAGGTAAGGCTAATGGCGTTCTAGCTCTGGAATCGAAGGCCGGATTACCACTCCACCAATCCAGCCCCATTTCTAAGGCTTTATCCACAGAACAGATAAGCAAACGAATTTCCAAAGTCAATAATTCCACTTCGACCAATCTTATGCGAATATCACCACTGATTACAATACCTTTATCCAATAGCCGTTCCAGCAAGTCGGCCACCGTCGTTGAATTGGTAGAGTGGGTTAATCTTTTATTATCGCTCATGGTGCAAATCCTTACAATATTCGACCCAAAGGTCTTAAATCCACTTATGCTATTCTAACATTAAAAAGCACATCCCAATATTATAACTGAACGTTGCCATCTAATTAGGCTAACAGCCTCCATTTTTCTCAAAGTACACAGCATGATCAATTTTACGGTTAAATATGCGATACCGATGGCTTGAGCCATTACCGCCAATCTTCCTACCCGCCAACCACCTGAGAATTTCGAGCTCCCGAAAACAGGATAAAAAATATAAATGGTTTAAAAATAGTCTGTAAAGTGAACCGTTGCTTACGCAGATATTGACTGCTCTAACCTTTCTAGTATATCTAATGAGGCTCTAAGCAAGCCATTCTGTTCATATTCTTGGGCAATGCTTAACAGCGAAGCTTGAGCAACTTGACTTTCCTCCGACTCTGGATATTGCTCAACAATCTTCAGATAAACATCTACCGCTTGCCGAAAATCTTTTTGTTCAAACCAGGCATTACCCATCCGCAGTAAAAAAGCGCGTGTGGTTGCATTGACATCGATAACTGTATTAATCATGAGATACACCCTCTGTCATTACCAGATTGGCAGTGATACTGTTTATAACACCAAATGCTATTTTGTTGTTGCTCATCTCACATACCCTTTATAATAACCGGCCCAGTGGGCCTAAATTTAAATTCAAATCCTCATCTTTGAGATCAAAAACCTCTCGCAAACGCTCCAATTCTTCCGCTTGCTGCATTAATGTCAGACCCAATCGCTCAATTTCTTCATCGCTGAGCGAGCCGGAGTCCATACGCCTTATCGCTTGCCTTTCCAGCAATTCGTGTAAAAGTTTAACTAGCGTCAGCACCAATTGCGCTAAGCCATTACGAACCCTGTCACCATCAATCTCCAATCGTCGGCGTGGCCCATCTTTCAATAAGGGCGCGGCTACATCACCCAAGGCATCTGATAAAAAATGATGGTTTTTTGTCATTAGCTACTCTCTACCCCGTAACTGTTTACCTGTTTCTACAGAAGCTATTAAAGCTTGCAGACTTAAATAAATTAAATCAATATTGGCAACAGAGATGGTTACATCCGCAACTACAACTGCCCCTTTATTCAAAATCCTATCCAGTGCCTCACACAGCGAAACTTGTTGCTGTTCGGCACGATACGGCTTGTTCACTGACATAACATCCCTCTTTTAACCACGATATAGCGCCGACCCCAAAGCCATTAAACCATTTAAACCGGAAGGTTCTGCTTGCCGGTAAACACTTGCCTGCGGATAATGTTGAAAAATAGCGTTTAAACGTTCAACTTGCTGCGCTTCACGCAAATTGATAGCCTGACATAATACGCAACTACTCTCGGGCGTAATCTGATTAATAAACAAAGCCTTCAGCGCCAAGCCCAGTTTCTGAAAAGCACAAACCAAATCATTAGTCTTCTCAATGGCTAGCTGGGTAGGTATCGTCACCACATATAATCCGGTTTGCTCGGGGCTCTGCATTAACTTTCGGATTTTCTTTAAATCACGAGAAAGTTGCACCAATTGTGCCGACAAATGCGGTAAGCGCATCACATTACGATATTTTAGTAATAATGAAAAAAACAGCTTTAACCAATCCCGAATCAAGTCAGGCAGTTCCAGCAAGCGTAAAAAGTGCCCACTTGGCGCAGCATCTACGATAACCATGTCATATTCACCACTTTCAAGATGATCCATGATCGTCGTCAACGCCATTATTTCATCAAGCCCAGGCGGCGCCAGATCAAGCAAGTGCTCCATCACCTCACGATCAAAGGTAATATCAAGATGCGGCAAAGCATCCAGCAAAAAACCTTCTAATTCTGCCCGATACGCCAATCTAATTTTTTTGAAATTGGCTTCGGCATCAATCTCTTGCGCATCCGTTTTAGACAACACTCTGGTAGGTGTTGCCTGCACAGCAATACCCAGACAATCAGCCAACGAATGCGCTGGATCGGTTGAAAATATCAAAATCCGCAACTGAGGGAATTCGCTTTGCATCCGCAATGCAGTTGCACAGGCTAAGGTCGTTTTGCCTACCCCCCCCTTACCGGCAAAAATTAACAAGCGTAATGAACTAGCAGGTAAAAAAACCGCACTTTCCACATGCATGGGTATAACATGCTGACTGGCAGTTAACTGTAATTGCTCTTCATCAAGCAAAGCGACGTTAGACCACAGCGCATAGAGCAATTTTCCGCGCGGCTCATCCGCCAACAAAGGCAACATCCAAAACAGGCGATCCGGCAACTGCTTCACAGCATGATTAAGCGCTGCCAATTGCCGACAATGTTCAGCATCACAACTCGGGCACTTGCTTTCAGGGATCAAGCGATTAACTACCAAATCAGACATGCTGACCTGCTTGTGGTTCAATGCAGCCGCTAAATCAATACTTTCCGCCACGCTCATTGACTCTGCAAGCATAACCAAAATAAAGCGGCAGCGCTGAGCATCCAGCATTAAGGCCTGTAAAACTTTTAAAGAGTCATTCATGCCCAGGATAAATCTATCCAAATGATCGAGACGATTATCACCACCAAAGCGTTGCCGCATGTATCTATGCTTGGCCAACAAACTATCCAAAGCAATTAACCAACGATGGATCAATTCCGGCATTTCCAGCAAACGTAAGGTATGACCGGTAGGGGCGGTATCGATAATGATACGATAATAGCGATCCTGCTTTACCCATTCGGCAATTTCCAGATAGGCTGCTAATTCATCCATGCCGGGTAGCGCAGCATCCATTAAACCTTCGATATCTTCTTGATCCAGGAAGGTTCCCCGCGCGGCAATTTCCTTCAAAAGGCTATCATGTTGTATATAAAATTTCTGTAAAGAAACAGCGGCATTTAACTCACGCACCTCCAGATTATCCGGCAATACCAAATTACAGAGTATATCTTCCAAGGAATGGGCCGGATCAGTGGAAACCAGTAAAAAATGATGCTGCGATTGCTCTTGCGCCAGTTGTAAAGCTGTCGCCGTCGCACAAGTGCTTTTTCCTACACCGCCCTTACCGCCAAAAAAAACCAGTTTCAGGGATGAATCCTGCAAAAAGCAAGGATGAACAGCCCGCTTCATTTTGCAGGCTCCCGACTATCATCATCATCTTCCGCGTCCTCATCGTCCTCCTCATCATCATCGTCTTCATCGACATCGCCAATCAAGTGATCATCTTCATCTAGCGCATCTAATCTATCCAGCAACGCTGTTTCCTGTATTTCAAATTCTTCCTCGGTAATCTGCCCGGTTTCCAGCAGCATATACAATTCAGTTAAACTTTCGCGAATACGATCCGCCTCGCCTGTCAATTCTTCTTCAGCCAGTTCATGAATTTTACGAAAAATCCAGTTAATTCCCTTGATCGGAGAAAACAATATATCATCAACCAGAAACATGACTAGACCTCAATCAGAGTCGGCCGCATCATCTTTACTTGATGCTTTCTTGCTCTTGACGGTTGGCGCCTGTAAATCCAGGTTGACAAAATTATGCGGCGCCCAAGGCCCGGTATAATCAAATAAGTAAATATTATCAAACAACTTTGAAGCCTGAAAAACCCCATTTCCAAACTCTTCCAATCGATCTCTTTTGACCAGACAGGCCAAATTCATCACATCTTTTTCTTTTTTAACCGGATTTTCAACAATCTCTTCGCAATAATCTTCCAATACCGCTTTCACTTTCTCGGCAGATTCTGTTCTATCAGCCGTTCGTAAAGACTCATAAAGATTACCCAACCGAATTTTTTCATCTCGAACATTTTTGCTGTTGTCTTTCTGCCTGATTTCATCACGCGATTCAGCTAAAACCGGATGCAAGGTGACAAAGTATTCATAAATATTATTAACATCCCAGGAAACCCGTAAGCCCATTTCGACGCAATCTTTCAAGCGCTCAAAATGTTCTTGTATGCTTTTCTGGTTACTGGACAACAATTTCTGCACCGCTTCTACATTACGGGCAATCACCCCAAAACGCATCGGCAAAACTGTACCTTCTTCCGTCAGCGCATGTAAAACGGCCTGATGCGCACTGATATTTCGTCTTTCCGGCCGTAAGCGACTGCTGATGGTATCGCTGACAACAGCTCGTAAGCCATTTTGATCTATCGCATAAACAGGCGCGGATTCCAATCCACGAACTTTATAATTGGCTTTGGTATCATCTGATGCACAAAGCGCATAAAGCACTTTGGCCCGAAAATTATTGGATTTAACCGCGCTCATCTTGCACACTCCATTTTTATTATTAGTTTTTTATCTGTTGCTCACGATTCAAGCGCCTAAATTCTTCCAAAAAAATCCGCCCGTAATCGGCAAGAATTTGCGACTTACCCGTCAGGTTAACCGTAGCGCGAAAACTTTTTGTCATTCTAGGCGTACGGATATGAGCAAGAGTGCGTATAGGTTTAGTCATGGCAATCTCAATATTTAATTCGTAAGCCGGAAGATTTTTTCACCTCGAAGGCAGACTCAGTTTGTTTATGGACACCAGCAATCGCAACATTCGCTTTAGCTGCCGCAACCAGCAGAATTTCTTTTTCTCTATCAATATCGACAATTCGCGCATTAATCGTGGCAACTCGGGCGGAAGCCGCTTCCCGCTCCTTACTCCGTCGCCAGCGCTCTAATTCCAATGCACCGACCTGAAAATAATCTCGATAAGTCTGATGCTCCTGTCTAACGCGACCAGAATGCGTTTTAATGTCCGACAGCGTTCTGGGAGGACGGGTGCTAATTGCCATACCATTTACTCCACGGCAGTCAGTCTTGACGCTAATCTAATTGAGTCTGAACCGACAGGCGGACAAAATCTACGAATCACATCATCCACCATCTCATGAAATACTGAACGGCCATCGCGTTGGATTTTGGCGGTATCCATATTCAACAAATCGTAACAAATCGTATGAAACAACTTATCACCAAAACGCGGCTTCATGCCTTGCAGCGACAAAATACGGGCAACGGCAATACCGGCTCGTAATCCATGCTTAGTCACCTGATCATTACCGCGCAATTCTCTAACCACATCAACCACATATCCAGACTCAATCAAATCTAGTTCGGATCTGGCGTGCAGAATTTGCAATTCTGTATTTCGATCGGCCAGACCGACATTAATGGTAATCATTCTATCCATCAACGCATCTTGGGTTTTATGCGTTCCGGCGTACTCTTCAGGATTTGAGGTAAAAACCGCCCGAAAATTGGCATGTACATCCATATAGCCCTCACTGGAGCCACGCATTCCAGGCAAATTTAAAATCCCTTCGGAGAGCACCGACAACAACACATTATTGGTTTCAGCTTTAGATCGGTTAAATTCATCATAAATCAACAAATCACCGTTCCGACAAGCGGTCGTCAGGCGATTATCAACCCACATACGATTCATTTGTTCCTCGGTTTTCAGCACCGAATGGATATAATTATCAACGACACTGCTTTTGCGATATCCGATGTCCTTTCCGGTTAAATCTGAGCTAACAAATTCTTCGTTGCCTTGCAACAAAGTGACCGGTTGCCCCCATTGCGTAGCTAAATGAAATGCCAAGGTGGTTTTACCGGTACCAGACGGCCCGGCAAAATGTACCGGATAGCCTGCCTGCAAATAAATCATGGCGCGTTCCATAATTTCTTGCACATACGAAGTCAACACAAAATGATCGCTTGCCTCCGGCACGATGAAATCATCTTCTACTGCGTAATGGGAAACGGTGTTTTGCTTAATCATTAAAAATACTCCTTTGCCGAGCGGTAGGCATCCTTGCTAAGGCAAGGATAAAAATGCAAAAGTTGCTTTTGAGTCATTAAATAGCTTGGTATTTACATTCCCAACGTTTCTGTCGCATATAATTTAAAATTTAAACAGATATTCCACCGGCTAGACCTTTAGCGTTCAAATAACACCAAAGGTCTATACAATTGCCTTGAGGCAGCAAGCATCCTTGTTGTTACAAATCATCAATGCATCAGCCATTAGAAAAACCCCGGCCAAACTGCAACACTGACAATCCTGTTTCTATACCTAGAATTAAAAACTTATCTTGCAGATACTCTTAAGTTTAAATATCTTTATTCGTCCAAACCAATCCGCCTAAAAACTCATTTAAATTTTTTTTTAGACTTTTTGGACTCAGTTACTTCGGACGTATCATCAGCTCTAATCGAATCAAAAGCTTCCGCATCCGGGTTGCCGGGTACGCTGGATTCTTCGCCCGTTGCAAAGCCAAATGGTTCCGCGCGATGCTGCAGGGGTTGGATCAACGAACTATCAAAACTTTCCGCCGGCGCTTCGTCAACAAAACGATTAACTATGCTGGGTATATTGTTTTTTTTTTCGGCGCAACGCCGCCAAAAAATACGGCATGAGCAGTTGCTCTATCATTTGCAGCTTCATTAATAAAAGCAGCTACGCTATTAGTCAAACTGGTAATAAAATCAGCCCGATCTTTTGCACTTTGCGCAGCCTGATTTTTACGATCTGTATTAAATCCCACCAATAAATCCGAGGTTTTTTTGGAGGTATCGTTTACAAATGCGGCGCGGCTCAGTCTATCCTGCTGACCAGTCACTTCTCGGGTATGACGAAAATTATTGATCAAACGTTTAACGTCATTAGCATTGTCGCTGACGAATCCCGCGCGCGCCTGTGCATCCCTTAATCCATTACTGATACGGAACGAAGCAAACTCGGCAATTTGCGCACTGACAGTGGATACCCGAGCGTTTTGTTGAGCCAACCGAGACTCACGACTATCGTCGATATGTCTGCGTAATCGAGTTAAATCATCTGTTAGGTTTCCCATAGGTATTCTCCTTAGGCTATCACTTCAGAAAACCTCAATTCGATATTGAGGCGGTAGAAGTGCCCAAGCCGCCGATAAATCGACGGCTGGTCACTCTTATTTTCCCTTGAATTTATGCAGGGGTAGCAGCGCTGGCGGTAAGGCCAATCGCTTCAGCATATTTCAAATAAGTTTCGACAGAAGCGATGACGACGCGAGCTTCGATAGACAGCAACTCAATGCCAACCAATGAAACTTTAACCCAAGCATCAACAACAATGCCTTTGTCCAAAATACGGTCTACCACTTCAGCCAAGCTAGAAGAGTCAGTTGATTTTTGTACTTTTGCCATGACAGCATCTCCAAAAAATGAATAAAAATAACAGTTGTACTGTGTAATGTGCAACACCCGTTGCACATTACTAGTGTTGCAACTAGTGTGCCAGAGCAACCCAAAAACCGCCGCTCATCTTACAAACTATTATTTATTTTTCAACCTTTTGAAAAATAACTTTTTAATTCTATATGACCCCATAAGGGTAACGAACACCGTGTTATAATGCAGCGCTTAAGAACAGCAAGTTATAGGGTGTAAATTCCCATGCCAGTATGGTGGTAATTACCTAACCAGGTAAACCATTCCATAACACCTACATTTCTTCATCCGCCACAACTGAAAGAGAAATAATCTAGCGGTTCAAACTCTTTCTGGAATTTTTCTGGCAATCTATGTTCAAATAAGACCATTTCTGCTAAATGCTGCCCAAATAGCGCAGAACAAGCAAACCAGTCAATTGACAGAAATGGCCTTAACAAACACTATCGCCGTTGCCCGGCAAAACATCTACAATATGAGGAAAAAACCATGAAAAAGCGGCATCACAACCAAGAAGCGGCCGAAAAACCAGCCACAAATCCGGTGGCAAAATTTGCCCATCATTTTAATAAGGCACTGGTTTATGCCGACAAACGTAAATACCAACGGAAAAGCAAACATGCCGGGTTGGAGCCTTTCTCAATAGTTTTTATTAAAGCTATTGAGAAAGGCTCCATGGCTAATTTAGCTAAAAGCTTGACGATTTAAGGATTGCAACACCAGTGAAATTAAGCATAGCAGACACAGTTCAAACCAGAATCCCCACGAAACACGGGGAATTTATCCTTCATTACTATACCAACACCAACGACGATAAAGAGCATATCGCCCTAGTCAAGGGCCAGGTCGCCAATCAAGACGATGTACCGGTGCGTATTCATTCCGAATGCTTTACCGGCGATGTCTTGGGCTCCAGACGTTGCGACTGCGGTGAACAACTTGATATGGGTCTGGAAATTATCAATCAGGCTGGCTTCGGAGTATTGATCTATTTACGCCAAGAAGGCCGCGGCATTGGTCTGCTCAAAAAACTCCAAGCCTACAATTTACAAGATCAAGGCCTTGATACCGTCGATGCCAATATCCATCTTGGTCATCTGGCCGACGAACGCCAATACGACATCGCCGCTCTGATCCTTGAGGATTTAAAGATTCGCTCTATCGCTTTAATCACCAACAATCCGCAAAAAATAGATGAACTTACCCAACTGGGTACTCATGTCAACCGGCGCATCGCCATAGAAACCCATATTCATCACGACAATCTCGATTACCTGAAAACCAAAGCCGAACGTATGCGTCACTTGCTTTCCATGCCAGATAGCCAATAATCACGATGCTTGAACACCTGAAACTGCCGGTTACGGCGCTAAAACTCTCTATTGACCTACCCGTCATCCCGCTATCCGACAAAACTCCGCCCACCGGCGGCATCCTGGGCCAAACCCGCGCTAAATCGGCATTAGCCTTTGGCACCGCCATGAAAGCTCCCGGCTACAATATATTCGTGATGGGCGATTCCGGCACCGGCCGCCTGTCGCTGGTCACCCATTACCTAAACGAATATGCCGAGCAGCAAGAATCGCCGCTATCTTATGCTTATGTCGATAACTTCGATAACCCGCGCGAACCGGTGGCTATCGAACTACCTTCCGGTGAAGGCCTATCGTTTAGCAAGGACATTGAGAAACTGATAGACGATGTGCTGGCGACATTTCCGGCGGCCTTTGAAAGCCCCAGTTACCAGCAAAAAAAAACCGCGATTGAACGCCGCTTCAATCAACGTTATAACAGCGCGATTGATCTAGTTGACAGCAAAGCCAGGGCAATGAGCGTAGCCTTATATCGAGATAGCGACACCATCACTTTTTTGCCGATACGCAATGATAAGGCCTTGGATGAAGAACAGTTTACCCTGCTGCCGCAGGCCGAACGCGACGCTTTTCACCAACACACCGAAGAACTGGAAGAATTCCTAGGCGATGTCTTGCTGGAGTTACCACAATGGCGACGAACACTGGTTGAAGAAATTCGCCAGCTTGATACCGACACCATTAAACTGGCGCTGGAGCCGTTGTTTGCCGCACTTAACGACAAATACCAAAATGTTGATGATGTCATCACCTATCTGGCGGAAGTTGAAAAGAACCTCGGCATCACCATCAGCGACCAGCTAATGCCTAGCCGTAGCCAGGAAAGTCGGGAAAGCACCGCCAAACGACAATTGCTCAATGAGCAATATCTGCCCAATATTCTGATCGACAACAAACACGACAGCGCCGGCGCCCCGGTGATTTACGAACCTCATCCCATTTACCAGAACCTGTTCGGCCGTATCGAATATCTCAGCGATCAGGGTACGCTGGTCACCAATTACCGACGGATATGCCCCGGCTCGCTACACCGCGCCAATGGCGGCTATCTGATCCTGGATGCCGAAAAAGTCCTGACTTACCCGTTTGTTTGGGAAGGATTAAAACGCGCCTTAAAAGCCGGCCGCATCGAAATTGAATCACCTTATTCCGAACTGGGCATCAACACCATCACCCTAAAACCCGAAGTGATTCCACTTAATGTCAAAGTCATCTTGGTAGGCTCACGCGACATTTATTATTTACTGGAAGAACTGGATAGCGAATTTAACGAAATGTTTCGAGTGCTGGCTGACTTTGACGACCACATCAAACGCACCCCGGACAGTATTGCCCAATTCGTACAATTAATGACCCAGCAAGCCCATGACGCCGGCGCCAAACCACTCACCGCCGGGGCCCTGCTGCGACTGATCGAGCATAGCTGCCGACTGGCCGAAAACCAATCGCTATTATCTGCCCATATCAATCACTGTCTTGAGATTATCGCCGAAGCCAATCTGTTGAGCGGCCAAACCGGCAGCAGCCAAATTGACAAAGCCGAAATCGAACTGGCTTTATCAGCACGCGAACAACGCAATGGCCGAATTGCCGAAGCCATCCTGGAAGAAATGCTGGAAGGCACCATACTGATTGATACGGAAGGAGAGGCCATCGGCAAAGTCAACGGCTTGACCGTAATGGATATCGGCGGCAGCAGTTTCGGTGCGCCGGCCCGTATCACCGCAACCGTACATCCCGGCTCGCGCGGTATCGTCGATATTGAGCGAGAAGTGGAGCTGGGCCAACCCATCCATTCCAAAGGCGTGATGATTTTAAGCGGTTATCTGGGCCACTGCTATGCCCAACAGTTCCCGCTGGCAATCTCCGCCAGCATCGCAATGGAACAATCGTATGGCCACATTGACGGCGACAGCGCCTCGCTGGCCGAACTCTGTTGTCTGATTTCCGCCTTAACCCGAACCCCCATTCAACAGGGTTATGCGCTGACCGGCTCTATTAATCAATATGGTGAAGTACAAGCCATTGGCGGTGTCAACGAAAAAATCGAAGGTTTTTTCAACTTGTGCGCTGCTCGCGGTTTTAGCGGCCAACAAGCTGTCATTATCCCGGCATCCAACAAACGCAATTTGATGCTCAAACAGGCCGTGATAGATGCTGTTGAGCAAGGGCTATTTGCTATTTACACCATCTCCAATGTCGACGAGGCCTTGAGCTTATTGATGAATCGTGAGGCAGGCCAAAGCAATGCCGAAGGCCAATACCCGGAAGACAGCATTAATTTTAAAGCGGTGGCGCGCTTAAAAGAAATTTCCGATATGTCCAATGAGGATGATAAAGAAACAGAAACAGGGTAGACCAAACCACGCCGATGGTACGTGATGCGCGGCGCAGACTACACGCCGCCGCGCCTGCCGTGCCTCTAACCGCCTAGCCGAAAAATAACTCTCGCATTTTCTGACCGGGATGCTCGGCGCGCATAAATGCCTCACCCACCAAAAAGGTATAAATCCCCTGCTCCATCATCAGCTTAACATCTTCCTGAGTATGAATGCCGCTTTCAGTCACCACCAGCCGGTCGGCAGGTACGCTGTTCTTTAATTCCAGCGTGGTTTGCAGCGAAACTTGGAACGTACGTAAATTACGATTATTAATACCTATCAGTTTGCTGTCCAATTTTAACGCCCGCTCCAACTCTGCTGCGTCATGCACTTCCACCAAAACATCCATCCCCAGCGCAGTTGCAGTGTTCGCCAACTCGTTCATTACGCTATCTTCCAACGCGGCGACAATTAATAATACGCAATCTGCACCCAGCGCTCTGGATTCATAAATTTGGTAAGGATCTATCATAAAATCCTTACGAATTACCGGTAACGGGCATCTGTCTCTGGCCATTTGCAAATTGGCTTCCGAACCTTGGAAATAGGTTTTATCAGTGAGTATCGACAAACAAGCCGCGCCATTCATCGCATAATCCACAGCAATTTCAGTTGGTTTAAAATTTTCTCTAATCACACCCTGACTAGGCGAAGCTTTTTTGATTTCTGCAATTATGCCCGGCTTTTTGGCATCGGCCTTACTGCGCAAAGCCTGGTAAAAGCCCCGAGGCGCGCTGGCGGCGGCAGCTAATTCTTTTAACGCGTCCAATGGCAAGCCGAGTTTACGACGCGCCACTTCTTCGGCTTTTGTGGTGAGGATGGTTTTTAAAATATCTGGCGTATCGGTCATGACGGCGTGAGGCTAAATTGAATGTACCGTTATTATAGAGGATAGTGCGCGCGATCTATACCGAGATTACACAGCGCGCGCCTCGCTCTGCTCTGCTTAGATAGCTTGTAAATCTTTTGATGGTTTACTGATTTTCTTTTTCACCAACACCTGTTTGTTTGCAATGGTTTTTGAAAAGCCAATCAACTGCATTTCTTTCCGAAAAAGCTCAACTGTTAATGGGGCTGATTCCGGCGACAAACTGGCCCGTAAGGTTTCATTAATAAGCGTTTGATAACCCTTCCCGCTTTGTGCGGCACGCTCACGGAAGGCGGCCAAAATATCGTCATCCAAAAAAATAGTGATCCGAGTTTTGCCGTTTGCATCAATCACTGCGCCCCGTTTACCACTCGAAAAATTGTATTCATCTTTCATAGCTTATACACCCTCATAAATGCGTCGCTCATGAGCTGAAGCGGAACGCGCAGAAATAATCCTGATTTCATCCTCATTCCGGTAATGATAAACAACAACTAAATAAACGCCCCAAACTATCCATTCCAATTGTGATGAATCGTTCTTCCGCTTGAGCATGATCTTCAATTGTAATAGCGTGGTCATCGTAAAAAACGCCTTCAACAGCAATAAGGTCAACGCCGTGCTTATTAAGATTGTGTTTATTTTTAACTGGGTCATAGCTGATGATCATACGGCTTATTATGCATATTTTATATGTTTTTTCAAGCCTGAGTTACAGCAATAAACGCATGAATTCCGCCTAAAAGAAAACCACACTTTACATTAATAATGATAATGGTTATCATTTGCAAAGACAAATCAATCATCTCTTTTGCACCGCTTTTGAGTGACATAAAGAATCATCAAAAAGCAGGAAATCCTTTTGGAGGCATTGCCCATGCATATAAAAAGTTACCCACATTGCAAAACCAGAAAAAACCATGCCGGACATAGCTCATCAAGATTTATCGGGGCAACAATGTTTGGCTTTGCCGCCTCCGGCACTCTCGCGCCACTGGCTGAAGCAGATGATAACGTTATCGAACTCCCGGATATAAAGGTTGAAAGCAGTGCGACAAGCGAAGACAGCAATAATATGCGTAAGCTGAAGCTTGATTTGTATTCGGCGCCTATTCAAGATCTTCCTCAGGCCATTGATATAATCGACCAGGAGCAATTGCAGTCGCAATCCATCACCCGCCTTCAGGATGCCTTGCGCAACGTGCCGGGTATTACGTTGAATTCAGGGGAAGGCGGTGCGCATGGCGATAATATCAATCTGCGCGGTCTAGTGGTGCAAAACGGCTTTTTCATGGATGGAATGCGCGACCCAGGAAATTACACCCGTGACAGTTTCAATTTAGACTCGGTTGATGTCATAAAAGGCTCTTCGTCGGTGATGTTTGGATATGGTTCAACAGCGGGTGTCGTCAATCAGGAAACCAAGCTGCCCACCAAGACTACCATCAATAGCTTCTCCGTCAAAGGCGGCACCAACGACTTGATCCGCAGTACCGGCGATTTTAATGAGGTTATCAGCCCCGGCATAGCTGTACGCTTGGCCCTCATGGGCGAACGCTCCAATATAGCAGATCGGGATGTGGCACTGAATCAGCGTTTTGGCTTGGCGCCATCTATCAGTTTTGGTATGGATGGGCCTACCCGGTTAACCCTCAGCTATTTGCATCAGGAAGAGAACAATATTCCAGATTATGGCATCCCATTTCTTTGGGGTTCACCGGCGCCGGTAGCCCGCAATAATTTTTACGGCCTAGCCAATTATAATCGCACCCAGACCAACACTGATGTACTAAATGCCAATTTAGAACATGTCTTTAACTCAAACATCAAGCTCAGCAATAGCTTTCGCTATGGCAATTATGGCTTTAATTACCAAGTAACCGCGCCAACTTTGGCAAATGATTACACCAACATGCCATTGCCCGGTACTCCGCTGGATCAAATTTTAGTCTATCGAGATCAACCCAGCAGCATGGGCAGCACCACTTTGCTGGCAGACCGGCTAAATCTCAGTGCAAAATTTGCAACCGGTTCTTTTCAACATGATTTAGTATCGGGCTTGGGCTTAAGCCGAGAAACCATGACAACCAGCCGTTATGTTGATCAAATCGACCAGATTCCGCCAACTCCTTTACTAAATCCCAATCCCCAACAGCCTGTTTCTCTTCCACAACAACTAGCTGGTCAACCGGGTTCTAAAGGCGATGATATTAATCTGTATACGGTAGACACTCTGCATGTTAATGATCAATGGGATGTGATCGGCGGCTTGAATTTTGACCGTTTTATTTCCAATTTTTACGATACCACTGCCGGTGGCGGATACAACACCTATACCGAAACCAATTCCTTATTCAGTCCGCGGGCTGCAATTGTATTTAAGCCCTATGACACCCAAAGTTATTATTTTTCCTACGGCACATCTTATAATCCGGCCATCCAATATCTGACTCTAGCGCCATCCAGTACGCCATTGACGCCGCAAAAAACCACTAATCTAGAAATTGGCGGCAAAATAAGCTTATTAAACGGCAAACTATCGTTGAACGGCGCATTATTTCAAATCTCGGCCAATAATGTGCGGGTGGCCGATCCAGATAATCCGTCCTTACAGGCAGTCAGCTTTAGCGAACGCTCCCGCGGCCTGGAACTAACCTTGAACGGCCATTTAACTTCGGATTGGGAAATCAATACCGGCTATACCCATCTGAATGCGATTATTGTCAATGGCATTGATGCCAATACCGGCTTAAGTGAAGCCGGCAACAAAGTACCCAATGTCGCCGGCGATACCTATAATTTATGGACCACCTATACCCCAACTGACGAATTGAAACTAGGTACAGGTTTATATTGCTACGGACCGCGCTACGCCTCGCCGGACAATTCGGCAAAAATGGCCGGTTATGCACTTTGGAACATGATGGCCAGTTACCAGATTTCCAGTCATTTGAATGTGCAATTAAACCTGGACAACGTCACCAATAAATATTATTTTCAAAGTGCATATTATTCCGGCCCTTCAGAAAGTCACGCCATTCCAGGGCCTGGCCGTACCGGCTTACTCACTGTGAATTATACATTTTAATGCTCGCGAATCAATTTATGCAGACAAAATCACCGGCTTTAAGACTGCCTGATCTGTATCTTGGTAAACTCATGCAAATGACCAGCCTGGAATTGCAGCAGTTATTAACCAACAATCCTAAAGAGGCTGCGGTTTGGGTGCGTACAGCGGCTATGCAAGGCATTACAGAGGCACAAACCAGATTAGGTCGAATGTTACTGGAAGGCTGCGGCTTACCAAAAAATCAACCTGAGGCCTTCAGCTGGTTTCAAAAAGCAGCAGCAGACTCAAACGCCGATGCCATCAATATGCTGGGCCGTTGTTATGAAAACGGCTGGGGGGTAACAGCAAACCCGGTACAGGCTTTTCAACACTATCGCCATGCCGCACAGCTTGGTGATAACTGGGCGCAATACAATCTGGGCCATTGTTATCTGGATGGCAATGGTACATATACCGATACGTATCAGGCCTTTTACTGGTACCACCAAGCCGCAACCGCTGGACACAGCAGAGCCATGAACCTGGTTGGCCGCTGCTATGAACAAGGCTGGGGGGTTGAGAAGAATTTAGCATCAGCCCATCACTGGTATCAAAAATCAGCCGAAAGAGGATATTTTCGCGGCCAATTCAACTGGGCCAGCACTCTAGCGGATACAGGGCGGTTAAATGATGCCGCCGACTGGTTTTTACTGGCGGCGCAAAATGGCAGCCAAAATGTACGCCGGACCGTTGCCGCTTTGTTATGCAACAGCGATTATCCAGAACTGAAAGGCTATGGATTAACTGCGCTGGCCTATTGTTGCGAAAACGGTGAAGCCGAGGATTTTCTGCGCTATGGACTGACTTTGCAGCAAGACTGCTTCGGCCGGCCTGAACCGGAAAAAGCGGCATACTGGCTAAAACGTGCAGATGATGCGCTGAATAGTTAATCCAGAAAAATCTGCGCAGAATATTTTATGCTACTACATATTGAAAATGTTTTACCAAGCAGCGCATTAACACGCATCCGCCAGCTATTCGCCGACGCCGAACTGATTGACGGCCGCGCCACCGCCGGCTATCAATCAGGCAGCGTCAAACATAATCAGCAAATTGCCGAACACTCACCGGCCGCTAAGGAAATGGGCGAATTAGTATTAACCGCATTGGAACGCTGTCCGCAATTTACCAGCGCAGCTTTGCCACGGCGCATCTATCCGCCGCTGTTTAATTGCTATGCAACCGGGATGCATTTCGGTAATCATGTCGACAATGCGATTCGCGGCAGCACAGAACCCATGCGCACCGATTTATCCGTAACCGTATTTTTATCGGAGCCGGACGAGTATGAAGGCGGAGAATTGGTGATTGAAGATACCTACGGCAGCCATCATGTCAAACTCCCGGCCGGCGATCTGATTCTCTACCCTTCCAGCAGTCTACATAGAGTAACCCCAGTTAGCCGCGGTAGCCGCAAAGCCAGTTTTTTCTGGATTCAAAGCATGGTGCGCGACGACAGCCAACGCCGACTGTTATACGAAATGGACCAAGCCATCATCGCTCTGCATCAACAACTGCCGAATAATTTGGAAAACCCGCAGTTGCTTAGTCTGGCCGGTTGTTATCATAACCTGCTGCGGCAATGGGCAGAATTGTAAAAGAAGCTTGATACTCACCGATTTTATGCTTTTTTTGATGATTATTTAAACAAAAAGCTGCTGGTGTTGTTAATCAGACGCTGCAATTCTGCTTGATTATGCTCCAATAGTGGATGAGACCATAAGTTTTCTTTTGGCAAGTTAGGGCATTGATTATAAATCATTTCACCAATTTTCGTATATGTCATGCTAAGACTAGTTTTTAGAACTTCAGGCTCAGACTTTGAACCCAACACATATACTCTGTCTTTAACATCTTGTGGAATATTGCCTTTTATCTGTTCAAACCGATTTTTCACATCATTATCAAAGTCAATTATTAATAGAACGTGTCTGTTCCTATTACTTTTCATAATCGGCAATTGATTTCGAGTGAAATCGTCTAATACTTTCAGCCATCCACCGGATGGCGGCAATACCTGTATGGAACGGGTACTCATTCTAAAGGAGCTATCTAATGTAAAACCATTGGCTATATCAAGATTGGCATCATCTTCAGGTAAAACCATTAAATGCAGCTTGTAATTATTAACACTCATAATCGTAAATCGCCACAAATCAGCGCATTAATCAAATCGCCATTAACCTGAATATCTTCAAGCAGTTTAATTAAAGTTGGTTCCAGATGGCTTTTTCTATCTAATAACCAGGTATTTTCTTTTGAAAATTTGCGAATTGCTTCGGGATTGTGGGAACTGACAATTAGCTGGCCGCTGTTTTTAAAATGCCGTTGTAAAGCTTGAGCAAAATAGCCGACTTCCGCTAACGTCAGAAAATTATCGGGTTCATCCCAAAAACAGAACAATGGACCATAAGCCTTGTTTGCCGCCAAAACCACAGCACACAGAAAAAAACATTTTTCACCGTCCGACATATCTTCAAAATTAAGGGAGAAATTAGCTCGATCTTGAGAAAAAAACACAATCAGATTTTTTGCATCCCGTCCTATTGGTTCGTTTCTAAATTCACAGCTATCCGGCATAACATCAACAAGATAATTAAAAATGGTGTTATAAGCCGATGGATATTGCCCCAGCAAACCGGTTAGCCATTCGCCAAGATTGGTTGCATCGCGTTTAGGTTGCAGGGTTTCACCACTGGAATTGCCCGTCATTAAGCTAGGAATAGGCGCCAGAATAACCATCTGGGACAACCAAGTTTTAAAAATATAGAGCGGATCAGTACTTGATCGTTCCTGTATCAATGGCAGGGCAATCAAATGCCAATCGACAAGAAACTGTGCGCTTTTAGATAGATAGACCTGTGCTTGTTCGCGACTAAATACCGTACTGCCGTCAACTAAAAGTTGCTCTTCAACAATGCGTAATTCTTTGAAGTTTTCAGGTAGTTCTAGTGCTAGAGTATAATGATATGCTGAATTCGACAGTATTACTTCAATTTCAAAGCGCATAGGCAAATTTGTTCTGGAATAGGCAAAATCTTTTGCTTGTACCAGCTGGCTTACCCGATTAATACCCCGACCTATATGCTGAAATATTTCCAAAGCTGCTGCAACTGTGGATTTACCTGAGCCGTTTTTACCGATAAGCAGCGAATAGGGCATATCCTTAAGTTTTAACTCAAAATTTTCCAGGCATCTAAAATTATGAACATATAGTCTTTGCAACATATTAGGTCAATCCTTAAGTAAAAATATTACGACTCAGCATAGCAGAAATTATCGACCAAACGACTTCCTGATAACCATCATTACTAACTGTTAGCCGTTGGCTAAACCACCCGACTCACCCCCCGATTACGATCAACTATCCAATCACTCCAAGACCCGGCATAAAGCCTGGAACCGTTCAACCCCGCCACTTCCATCGCCAGCAAGTTATGGCAACCGGTCACCCCGGAACCACACATATGCACCACTTGTTCAGTCGCCGCGTTATGCGTTAATTGCTGAAACTGTAGTCGCAACTCGCCAGCCGGTAAAAACAAGCCGTTTTTCTGTAGATTCAAGGCAAAAGAACGATTCAAAGCTTTGGGTACATGCCCGGCGACCGGATCAATAGGTTCTTGCAAGCCCCTATAGCGTTCAGGTGCCCTGGCATCAATCAGGGTAATACGCCCAGCCGCCAAGCCATCTTCTACTTGCCGGGCGGTTAACCACTGACTATCATCCAGATACGGTCTAAATTGTGTACCGGTCACTTTAGGCAACACGGTGGTCAACAGCAAGCCCTGTTTTTGCCAATAGCGCAAACCACCATCCAGCACAGCAACTTGTGTATGCCCCATCGTCCGTAACAACCACCACAATCGACCGGCAAATGCGCCGCCGGCATCATCGTAAACCACCACCTGACTGCGATTATCCACGCCCCAGGCGCTTAGCCTTTTTGCCAGCACCGAAAAATCCGGCAAAGGATGCCTGCCGGTGTAAGGTTTAACGGCTGATGACAAATCATTATTTAAATGCGCATATCTGGCGCCGGGTATATGGCCTTGCCGATAAGCGTTGCCGCCGGCCTGACTGTCTGCCAAGGAAAACCGGCAATCAAAGACAATAAAGCTTTTGTTATTAAGATTGTCGGCTAATGCCGCCGCCGAAATTAAAGTGCTGAATGCCATGTTAAACCTCCAAAATAATTTTGCCGAAATGTTGGTTACTGATCATGCGGGCATGGGCTTGTTCAGCCTCCGCCAGCGGAAATACGCTATCAATTACTGGGCTGATGCGACCATCCGCTAACAGCGGCCAAACTTTTTGTTGTAGCTGCCCAGCAATATCGGCTTTAAATGCCGTTTCTCTTATCCTTAGCGTAGAACCGGTAATGGTCAGTCGCTTTTGCATCACTGCCCATAAATTGATTTCGCTTGTTGCGCCATGCTGTATAGCGATTTGTACTAAGCGGCCTTCCACTGCCAAGCATTTTAGATTGCGAGGAAAATAATCACCGGCGACCATATCCAGGATAACATTCACGCCTTTGCCGGCCGTTAGGCTGTCCACATACTCTACAAAATCCTGCTGCTGATAATTGATAGCCGCATCCGCATTTAATGCCAGACAGCGCTCGCATTTTTCCTGACTACCGGCTGTCACATAAACCTGCGCGGCAAAAGCCTTGGCAAGTTGGATGGCTGTCGTGCCGATACCGCTACCACCGCCATGCACCAGCAGACTTTCGCCTGGCAACAAACCTGCCCGAGCAAAGACATTGCTCCAGACTGTAAAATAAGCCTCAGGAAGTGCTGCAGCCTGCACAAAACTAAGTTGGCTGGGTATCGGCAAACAGCAAACCGCCTCTGCGACACAATACTCTGCATAACCGCCGCCGCTGACCAGCGCGCAAACTTTATCTCCCGTATTTAAGTTGGTAACATTTTCGCCGGTTGCGACCACCGTTCCGGCCACTTCCAAACCCAAAATCTCCGAAGCACCAGTCGGCGGCGGATATAAGCCTTGCCGCTGCAACAGATCCGGTCGATTAACACCGGCAGCGGCAACCTTAATCAACACCTGATGCGCAGCCGGTATCGGCTCAGGAAATTCCACCCATTGCAGAGGCGTGTCTAATGAATTTGAAAAAATTTTAATGCCGCGCATCACTTAAAGGTTTTTTGAAAGGATAATTATCTTTATACTCGCCACAGATCAAATTTTAGCTGCCGATTTTATGTGCGGCTATTTGCGCCTTTGGGTTTGCTAAGACATGATCGCATAAAATACAGATTAATGACTAGACAGCAGGATAAACTGAATATGATACAAGCAGGCATAGTGGGCGGCACCGGTTACACCGGGGTTGAATTATTACGGATACTGGCTTTGCATCCCAAAGTGGAGGTTGCTGCGGTTACCTCCAGAGCCGATGCCGGGCAACGCGTTGATCGCCTGTACCCCAGCTTGCGTGGTTTAACTGATCTGGTTTTTACCCTGCCGGAAATTGCCAATCTGCTGGATTGTCAGGTGGTGTTTTTCGCCACCCCTAACGGCACCGCGATGGATATGGCGGCTGAGTTACTGGCGCGCGGCATAAAAGTAATTGATTTATCTGCCGACTTTAGAATCAAGGATGTGCAGGAATGGGAAAAATGGTACGGCATCAGCCATGCCAGCCCTGATTTGATCAGTGAAGCAGTCTATGGCTTACCGGAAATTAACCGCGAGCAAATCAAACAAGCCCGTTTGATTGCCTGCCCAGGCTGCTACCCTACTGCAGTACAACTGGGTTTTTTACCTTTGCTGGAAAACGCGGTAATAGATGTAAATCATCTGATTGCCGATGTAAAATCAGGAGTTAGCGGGGCAGGCCGTAAAGCGGAAATCAGCTCCTTAATGAGCGAAGCCGGGGAAAGTTTTAAAGCCTACGCAGTCAGCGGCCATCGGCATTTGCCGGAAATTAAACAGGGCTTGGAAATCATGGCAGGTTCTGCTGTCGGCTTGACCTTTGTGCCGCACTTAACCCCAATGATACGCGGTATCCACGCCACCCTGTATGCTCGCTTAACCAGCCGGATTGATTTACAAGCCTTATTCGAACATCGCTATCAACATGAACGCTTTGTTGATGTACTGCCAGCCGGCAGCCACGCCGATACTAGAAACGTCCGCGGCAGCAACCGTTGCCAAATTGCGGTTCATCAACCACAAGGCGGCGATACCGTAGTCATTTTATCGGTGATTGATAATTTGGTTAAAGGCGCATCAGGTCAGGCTGTACAGGCCATGAATTTAGTATTTGGGTTACCGGAACAGCTGGGATTGGAAACCGTGGCTTTGTATCCTTAATAAAACAATGCTGCTCAACACACCCGCTTAGCCGGAAACAGGCAGCGAAAACGGCTGCCTCTGCCAAGCTGGCTAATAATTTCCAGCTTGGCATCGTGTCTAACTAAGACATGCTTAACAATTGCCAATCCCAAACCAGTGCCGTTTATTTTTCGATTGCGTTTAACCTCGGCGCGATAAAAGCGCTCGGTAACCCGTGGAATATCTGCCGCGGAAATGCCTTCGCCAAAATCCTGGACTTCCAGATAAACACCGTTTTCTTCAGTTTGAAACCAGCCTACTTTAACCGGCTTATCGGCTGCTGAATATTTCAAGGCATTGACCACCAAATTGGTAAAAGCACTACGCAGTTCGTCTTCATCACCTTGAATATTGATGTTTGCACTTAAGGTAAGCTCAACCCGACGCTCTTCTTTTTCCAGCAAATCGCTTTCCCGGCAAATTTGTTTCAGCAAATCTGGAACGTTAACACATTCGGTTTTTTTGGCTTTGGTTTCCAAGCGGGCCAGCAGCAGCAAGTCATCAATCAGCAATTGCATACGCTCTGTCTGCGTCGCCATATTTTGGAAGGATCGAAAATAAACGCTAGGTACATTATCCATTTCCTGTAAGGTTTCCAGATAGCCTTTCAAAACAGTCAACGGCGTACGCAATTCATGGGAAACATTAGTTACAAAGTCGGTACGCATCCGTTCTATTTTTTTCAGATGGGTTATATCTTGCGCTAACAGCAAGCGCAAGCCTGCGCCATAGGGAACAATGCTGATTTGCAGGATAATGTTTTCATCAACCGGAGAAGGGATGCTGATTTTTTGGCGATACTCGTTAGATTTTAAATATTGCACAAACAATGGCGAACGTACCAAATTGGGTATACGCTGACCTTTATCTGATTTTTTTAAGCCTAAAATTTCACGGGCGGCCTTATTAGTCCATTCTATTTCACCAAATGCTCCCAGCACAACGGCCGCATCGGGTAAGGCATCCGTGGAGGTACGAAACCGGTCTATCATTTTACTCAGTTTCTTCTTGCGTTTTTTGTCGATCTTTCTGATTTTCCAAATGTGGTGATAAATATCGCCCCAAATTCCTTTTTGCTCACGCTTATCGCCAAACGCACCACGACTAAGCCAACGTTCCAGTTGATCGATATTTCGAGTTTGGATAATCAATAAAAGGGTGGTAACAACCAGCAAAACCAAGGCGAGATGCTTTGTCAGATAACCCAACAACAGCACAGGCCCCAGTATAACCAAAAGGAAATTGATTTCTCTCTGCCAGCGATACACTGGAATCAAGCCTCTATGGAGAATCGGTAACCGAAACCTCGCACCGTTTGTATTAGTTCTTCGCGGCCATACTCGGCAAGGATTTTCCGCAAGCGGCGGATGTGTACATCCACCGTGCGTTCTTCGATATAAACACTACGCCCCCAAACCTGATCCAGCAAATGGGTGCGACTGTAGACTTTGTCAGGGTTCGTCATAAAAAACTGCATCAACCTGAATTCGGTAGGACTCACTTCCAAGGTATGTCCGGCTATAGTCAAACGATGCTGTTCTGCATCCAAGGTAAGATCGCCGACATTGAGCATCCCGGATTCCGACAATTTTCCGCTTCTTCGCATGACGGCTTTAATGCGGGCAATCAGCTCTTTGGGTGAAAACGGTTTGGTGATGTAATCATCCGCGCCAATTTCCAAGCCGCGAATTTTGTCTTCCTCTTCACCTCTTGCTGTCAGTAAAATAATAGGCAGCTCTTTATAGCCGGCATCGTTTTTTAAGCGCCGCGCCAATTCTATCCCGCTAATACCGGGCAGCATCCAGTCCAGCAATATTAGATCCACCATGTTCTCAGCGAGTGCCTGCTGGGCTTGTTCAGCGCTGGAAACGGTTATTACGTTCAAGCCGGCCTGTTCAAGCGCCATCATCAGCATTTCCCTGATGGCTTCCTCATCTTCTACGACTAGAATATTCAAATTCGACATAATCATTTTATTTCAGCCTAATCATGCTATCAGTCTAACGACCTGATATTACCTGTTTGTGACAGAATGACGAGAAGTAGGCATACATCATGCTGCAAAAAAAACATCTCCACAATTGTGGAGAATTATGCTGCATTACCACTACGCCAGCTTGGCTAAACATAGCGGTGCTTTTGCCATTCAACCGTGCGGCACACTGGGTAATGCCGCTTTCCACTTGACCGGCAAAAGCAATTTGAATACTTAATTGCTTTCCGTTTCCAGCAAATAAGTCAGCCATAACGAAGACAGTTTTTCTTGTACGGTATTTTGCCGCAAGCGCGCATGCAGATTGTCAAAATCGACATAATCCAAGGCTTGATCCTGATTGTAACAAGAATACATAAAGCTGGCTTCGCCGGTTTCTGGATCAACATGCTTGCACAAACATTGCGCACAGACACCTTTCATCATACATTGCATCGGTGAGTTGATAGAGCCTATGGCTTCATGCCCCTCTTTAAGATAAGGTTTAAGCACACCGTGGCGAGCGGCTTTTACTGCCGCCATCATTCTGTCAGACCCAATCACAACTAAATGATCGGCATCTTGCAAACGTAAAGCGGTTTCACCTAGATCGCCGTCAGCAAACGCCAGCATGGCCTCAACAATATTTCCGACAAAGGTTTTATCTTGCGGACGGGTTATCGGTATCGCTTCATTACCGGGCCGATTATCAACAGCCCAGACGATTAGATCAGAAGCTTCTTCAATTTCAGACACTTTGAACAGATCTTCTCGGTTACGATAACCAGCAAAATAAATCACTTTATTGCCCGCTGAACGCAAAGCCTTGCCAATCGAAAACAGCACAGCATTGCCCAGACCACCACCCAACAGCAGTACGGTTTGATTTTGCGGAATCTCGGTCGGTGCACCGGTGACGCCCATCAAAATCAGCGGATCGCCAGCTTTCCAGGTTGCACAAAGCCGAGAGGAACTACCCATCTCCAATGCTATCAAGGAAACCAGACCTTGTTCTTTATCAACCCAGGCACCAGTCAAGGCAATGCCTTCCGCAGCCAATACAGTACCTTCTTTAATCGGTGCTAACGACTCGAAGTTTTGTACTCGATAAAACTGACCGGGATTAAAGTTTTTCGCCGCTGCCGGAGCCTTGACCAACACTTCTATAATAGTCGGGGTCAAGCGGTTGATGGTAACAACGTGCGCCAGAAACTGATTATCCAATTGTTGCTGTAAGGTGCGCAATTGCGCGTCGCGTTGAGCTTGTTGGGTAGACTCCAGGGTTGCCAGTTCTTCAGCAAACAAATTAACAATATATGGATAACCATCTTTGGCACTAGCCATCGCTTTAACCACATTACCGGCATAAACAGGATGATTATCGCCATAAAAGGTAATGTAGCGGCCGTCGCTGTGATAAGAAGTAAATGGCGCCGGCTTGCCCACTTTTACCTGGATCTCGTCATCACTCGCAACTAGAGCTGTTTGCCCTTGCCCCGCTTCTGGCTCATGCCGCTTGTAAAACTTATGATCCATAACGAACGTGCCGGGATGCTCGGACTGATAAATGGTGTTGGGCGCAGTACCCGCTGCAATAAATAAACCGCGTAGCTTGATTTCCACTTCGGCAGTTTTTCGCCATTTGCCGTCTTGCTCGGTGAGCTGCTCAAATTGCACCGCTTGCAGATGACCGTATTGATCTTCAATGGCTGCTAACGGACTCATGCCTTCGGCCAGCCAGATACCTTCCGATAGAGCCTCATGAATCTCCTCGTGATTTTGCCGATACGCCGGTGAGTCCTTAATTCCTTTACGGTAGAACAAGGTAACGCCACCCCATTGCTTGAGAAACGGCAAAAAGTTGGGGGTTTCCTCGGCGTCTAAGGCACGTTGCCGTTCCTGTTCGATAATTCGACCATGTGCTAGAAACTCTTCAAGGATTTCTAACTCTTCAACATCATAGCGGCTACGCACTGCCTGTTCGCCATACTGATCAGCCAACTTTTCATAGCGCTTAAGAATTTTACTGACTTGCACCGGATAGTAAGCCAATAACTCAGTAGCAGTGTCGATAGCCGTCAAACCACCGCCTATCACACCCGCCGGCAAACGCACTTGCAAATTAGCCAGTGAGGATTCTTTGGCCGCGCCGGTTAATTGCAGACCCATTAAAAAATCCGAGGCTTTACGGATACCGCGAATCAGATTGTTTTTCAAGTCGATAACCGTCGGCTTACCAGCCCCGCTGGCGATAGCGATATGATCAAAACCAAACTCCCAGGCTTCGTCTATAGTAATACTACCGCCAAACCGCACCCCCCCGTAACATTTAAACGCCGCGCGACGCAGCAAAGTCAGATAAATCACCTTTAAAAAGTTTTTATCCCAACGCACGGTAATGCCATATTCAGCAACACCGCCAAAACCTAACATCACCCGTTTATCCAGCGCTTCGTACAATAAGCCGAAGTCTTGTATCGGCTGCGGCGGAGTATCTTGGCTACCGGTCAAAAACAAAGGCAAGGGCTCTATTTTCAGCGCATCAATGCCAACTACGCCAAAACCTTCATTCAGCAAATAATGCGACAAGGTGTAACCAGCCGGCCCCATGCCGGCAACCAGTACATTTTTGCCGTTGTACGGCAAGGCGACCGGACGTTTGACATTCAGCGGGTTCCAGCGCGTCAACAAGCTGTATATCTCAAAACCCCAAGGCATGAACAGTACATCGGTCAACACATTGGTTTCAATCTGAGGAATATTGACCGCCTCGGTTTTTTGATAAATGCAACCGCGCATACAATCATTACAAATCCGGTGCCCGGTGCCGGGACACATGGGATTATCGATGATGATCATCGCCAAGGCCCCGATATTGTCGCCCTGACGTTTGACGACATGCATCTCAGAAATTTTTTCTTCCAACGGACAACCAATCATGGCGGCGCCAAGGTGATTGGTTTTAAAACTGCCGTCTTTTTTGTTTTTGATCCCTTTAGAACAGGAGTCATTATCACGATCATGGCAGTATATACAATGATCAACTTCGTATAAGGCTTGCCGCTGGGAAAAACGCTTGTCCGTCAAGGCAAAACCATCGCGGCGGCGCAGATGATGCGCTTCGCTGGCCCATACCTGATATTGATCGCGCTCCACCTTCTCGTGCTTAACCAGATTATCGAGATTAGTTTTTTGCGGCGTCTTAAAACTTAGCCAATTTTTAACCACTGCCTGCAGTTCTGGCGCTTGTTGTGCGGCAAAACTCCAGCGATAGACAATGTCCAGCAACGCAGCCGGCAAATTGCCGGAGTTATCGATATGATCAATTGATAAACCCACTGCTTCGGCTTGGTTTTTCAATTTGTCGGCATCAGCTTCATCCAGCTGCTCTTGTTTCAATAGCCGCCATAAATCGGCAGCCATTTGGCTAACCGCCAATTCTGAATCAGTGACAAACAACACTTGTTTGCCCGTCGCAGTCAGCAAATCTTGCAGTTGCCGCTCTAAGCCGGCAATATCCCAATCGCTGATAGATTGACCTTTAAATCGACTGGCTAATTTGCCGACAATTTCTGTACGGTAAACAAAAACCGCATCAAATTCACCACGAATACCACTGATCTGCTGGTCACGAACATCGCTGACATTAAATAAGCGCGCCAAAAATGCGCCGACCAGCGGCGCTTGCCTGACCAAAAGTTCGGAAATCGCCTCAGGCGCCATTCCTTCACCCTGGCCGGCACGATAGGCGGCAATTTCTGCAAACAAAGCCGGATCATGTTGTTGTACCGATTGATCGAATACCTCAAGTAAATCGGCTAAACGCTGCGCATCGTAAAGATCTGGGTATTCAAAACCGGGAATACCTAAGGTCAGTTGAGAAAAATCGCTGGTATTAAGCTGCTGAGTCATCCAGTTTGTTCCCTGTAGTTCACTTGAATTAAGTAATAAAATTAAGGCAGTTGATTAACGTTGGCTTCCTTTTTCACCAGCATCAAATCTTCCCGGCGCAAACCAAAAGACAAGGCCAAGGCACTACCGATATAAATAGAAGAATACGTGCCTTTAACCACGCCGATCAACATAGCTATCGCAAATCCATGAATGATTTTGCCGCCGAGAAACACCAGAGCTAATAATGTCAGAAACACGGTGAAAGAAACCAGAATGGTTCGGCTTAGGGTTTCGTTAATCGCAAGGTTAACGATATCATCCATGGATTGAATTCTGGTGGTGCGGGTAATTTCGCGAATCCGATCATAGATAACAATCTTATCGTTGGTGGAATACCCCACCAGCGCCAGCACAGCTGACAGCACCGTCAGATCAAACTCCCAGCCGAATACCGAGAAAAAACCCATGGTGATGATAGAATCGTGAAACAACGCGATGATAGCCGCCACAGACAACTTCCACTCAAATCGGATGCTGACATAAATCATTACGCCGATAAAAGCAAAAAACAACGCCAACCCACCATCGTTGATCAAATCGTCGCCAACTTGCGGACCGACAAACTCCACCCGCCGGATTTCGCCCGGCTGCGGTTGGCTGCTATTGGCAATGCCCAACACTTTCTCGGTAAGATCTTTCTGAGAAACATTAGCAACCGGTTTCAGCCTTAACAAAACTTCTTGGGAGTTACCGAAATTCTGCAGATTAGCATCGGCAAAGCCTTGTTGCTCCAACGCGCTACGCATCTTATCGAGATCAACTGATTGATCGTAGTGTATTTCATAGACACTACCACCGGTAAAATCAATCCCTAACTCCAGCCCCTTCACAAAAAACGAAATGATGGAAATTAAAAACAAGGTGCCCGAAAAGAAATAGGCGAATTTTTTTTTACTTAGAAAATCGATTTGTCGAGCAGAATTCATGACAAGGTCCTGATAATTAATAAGATTTGCTATCGGTATCTGCGCCCCGGCAGCAAGCAGGATAAGCCGTGGGCGTTTATGACGGGAATTGTACTATTTTCTCCAGAACGCTGGCGTAAAAAGCATTAACAGCGTAAATACTTCAAATCTGCCCAACAGCATGGCAAGAGCACAAATCCAGGTCTGAAAATCGGACAAACCCTGATAATTACTGACAGTGCCAACCATACTCAGCCCTGGCCCAGCATTGTTTATACAGGCCAGCACAGCGCTGAGCGATGTAATGGGGTCCAGTCCAGAAAACAGCAACGCAAAGGTTAAAAAAACAAGGGAGATAAAATAGAGAAAAATAAACGCTAATACCGAAAAAATAATTTTGTTCGGTATCGGCATGTCGCCGATACGAATCGGATTGATGGCGTTAGGATGCAGGATACGGAACATTTCTCTGCCGGCCTGCTTCCACAGCAGCAGAGTACGAAACATTTTAATCCCTCCGCCTGTTGAACCGCTACATGCCAGAATGCAACTTAAATAGAGTATCCACCAGGTCACAAATGGCGGCCATTTGCCAAAATCTACGCTGACAAAGCCCCCTGACGCACCTACGGAAATCAAATTGAAACTAACATGACGCAAACAAGTCCAATAGTTGTCATAAATTTGGTGATACCAAACATACGCAGAGCAAATCAGGATACTGGCCGCAAACACCAACAACATAGGAATGGCTTCCGGGTCCCGCCAATAGGCTTTCAGGCTATGCCGATACAGGGCTTGATAGTGAACCGCAAAATTCATGGCGGAAAGCAAGGTAAAGAAACTGAGCACCAACTCGATATTCACTGAATTGAAATAGCCTATATTGGCATCATGGGTAGATAAACCACCCAGACTCATAGTGGAAAATGCATGACAAATAGCATCAAACCAACCCATTCCAGCCCACTTTAGCGCCAAAATACAGACGATAGTAAAGCCTGCATACACCATCCACAACAGGCGCGCAGTTTCGTTAATCCGCGGAGTCAATTTGCTGTCTTTGATGGGGCCGGCAATTTCTACTTTGTATATCTGCATACCACCAATACCGAGCAGAGGCAGAATTGCCACTGCCAATACGATAATGCCTAATCCGCCTATCCAGTTTAGCTCATGCCGCCAAAGATTGAGTGATGGAGCCAGATTATCAAGGCCGACGATGACGGTAGCCCCTGTTGTCGTCAACCCTGAAATCGTCTCAAAAAATGCGTCGGTAAAACTTAAGGTTGGCAGCCCCCACATTAACGGCAAAGCGGCTACAAAAGCCATCAATATCCAGAAACACGCGACCAGCAGATAGCCATCCCGCGTTTTGACCTCACCGCGAAAGCGTAGCGTCAAACCAGCCAACACCCCGCCAATACCGATATTCAGCACCATGCCCCGCAAAAAATGATCGGTCATGCCATCGGCAAAGTAGATCGATGTCGCAATAGGCAGAGTGTAAGTCAAGCCGAATATTATTAGAATAAGGCCAAGCACAAAGGCCAGAGTACAAAAACGTTGCATGGCTACTGCCTAAATTTTATAACGGTTATCGCAAAACCTGCTGCCGAATTGCTGAGCAGCTGCATTGCACTTCAATTTATCGTATGAAAGAATTGTAACAAACTATTGCTAAAACCTTGTCGTTTCTATCATTAAGTCGGGTGCCCGCCCGCAACTGTCACAAAACCTTAAAGCAACCTTCATCTAGTTGTCACACAGCTCTTCTAAGCTGGATAGGCAAATTTAAGGGATCAATATAAAAAGGAAAATCCATGATTTTCACCGCTGTTTTATGTTCGCGGTCGAACATACACAGCAAAATTGAGGGCTGTTCCATGAAACTAATAAATTCTATTCACAAATACGATGTTTTCATGTTTATTTGGTTAAACAATGTCGGCATCCACTCGGCTTTAGTTCGCTTATGCCGTTATATCTCCAGAACAGGTGATGGCATTCTTTATCTGTTATTAGCTGGTTGGCTGTTTTGGGATCAAGGCACTGAAAGTCCTTTGTTGCAAGCCTTGGCATTAGCATTTGCCATTGAAAGACCCGTTTATTTCATTCTGAAAAACGGCTTCAAACGTCATCGCCCCCAACAAGCGCTGCAAAATTTCCGTAGCGTCATTACCCCATCAGATCAATTTAGCTTCCCTTCCGGCCATACCTCGGCAGCTTGTCTGGTAGCGACATTGCTTGGTTATTTTTTTCCGCTCTTAATCATTGGGCTTTGTTTTTGGGCGGCTCTGGTTGGTTTTTCGCGAGTCGTGCTGGGCGTACATTTTCCTACCGATACTTTGGTAGGCGCAATCTTAGGTCTCAGTTCGGCTATATTTAGTCTCAATCAAATTTTACTATGAAGATATTTTACGGTGTACAAGGTACGGGCAATGGTCATATTACCCGTGCAAGAGTCATGGCCAAGGAACTCAATGCGGCCGGTTTTGATGTAACGTTCCAGTTTAGCGGCAGACCTGCGGATAAATATTTCGACATGGAAGTCTTCAATGGCTATCAATTGCGTGAAGGCCTAACGTTTAACACCTCCCAAGGGCAGGTTTCTTACCTGAAAACTGCTTTGACAGCCAGCCCTGTCCAGTTTTTTAAAGATATTTCTTTTCTAGATTTAAGCGGTTATGATCTTATCATCAGCGATTTTGAACCGGTAACAGCATGGGCAGCAAGAAAACAAAAGAAAAAAGTGCTCGGCATCGGCCATCAATATGCCTTTAATCATAAAATTCCGCGTAAAGGCTCAGACCCTATCGCTAATCAAGTAATGAAATATTTTGCGCCGGCCGACATCAGCGTCGGCTTGCATTGGCATCATTTCGGCCAACCGATTTTGCCGCCTATCATTGAAACACCTGAATTTCCATCTCAAACTCAAGCCAACAAAATCGTTGTCTATCTACCGTTTGAAGAGCCGCATGAGGTAATTAGGTTACTTTGCCCGTTTGAAAATTTCGAATTTCATGTTTATTCGCCGGAACCTGTTCCTTCCAAATATGCGCATATTCATTGCAAATCACTGTCTAGACTAGGTTTCCAGGCCGATTTATATGATTGCGCCGGAATTATCAGTAATGCCGGCTTCGAATTAGCCAGTGAATCCCTGCAATTAGGCAAAAAAATTCTGGTTAAACCGCTGCATTCGCAAATGGAACAGATTTCCAACGCGGCCGCCCTGGAGCAATTGGGTTATGGACACACCATGTTCGAACTGGACAGTGCGGTCATTGAAGAATGGCTACATAACCCACATGCCTTACGAGTGACCTATCCCAATATAGCCAAAGTGCTGGTGCAATGGCTGCAGGCTGGTATGCCGACCATGGACAAAGAATTTACCGAACAGGTTTGGGATACCGTAGAAGTTTTGCAGATCAAACATTAGCAGCCGGTATGAAACACTTGTGGGGGCTGCAATTGACGCCCCCACAATCAGCAATACGCTTAGTCGTCCTCGTGCGGAATCATCGCTTTTAATTGCTGCGATAACAAAGTTTGTGCGCCTATAGTCACCACCGCTTCTCCAGGTTGTACATTTTCAGTCACAAAACCCCCCTGTTTGTCTGGCGTGCACTTAGTCAATGCGCGGCGGCTAAATTGAGACTCAGCGGTTTTAATAAACACAAAGGCTTGTCCCAGATGCCAGACAACAGCAGATTTTGGAATGAATACGCCAGTCATACCCTGGCCTTCTCCGGCAATCCAGGCGGTAATATGCGTACCAAACGGAATGAAGCGGCCTTCTGTTTTAAAAAAAAAGCGCTCACCCTGCGAAATTGGGTCAACCCTGGGTGAGGGGGATATCAAGCTGGCTTTAAGCGCCGAATCACGCTGCCCATGCTCGTCGATGTCTATGCTGCGGATATTAGGACTCAAATGCATATTGGCCGGCAAAGTGATCTGCAGTAACTGAGATCTGTGAGTCAAAAACTGCTCAAAAACCTTAGGCTGTGCCAAAACCATCCAATCAGTTAAAATATCCCCCCATTCCAGGCGGCTACTAACAAGAATACTTTGTTGCTGATAACTGCTGACATTGAGATTGGCTTTGTCGCTTTGCCATTGGGCATGTTGCTCCTGCAAACGCCGAGTAGAGACAATATCCTGTTGATGCAGTCTTTCAGTACGAGACAGGTTAAGGTATGCTTCTGTAAACTTGGCTTTAGCACTATTCTGTTGCGCCTGTGCAGCAAGATATTGTTGGTGTAGCAGCATTAGAGGTTCAAGGCTGAGTACTGTGCCATAAGCGATAAACTCCGGCTGCAGCTGCACGGCTTGCATTACCTGGCTTTGAATACCAGCCGATTGTGATTGCTTTTCTTTCAAAATGACGATGGCCGTATCCGCTTGAGCGCTGTTTGTTCCGCTGTCACTCAACGGTTTATCGTCGTCATCGGGCAAGGCATTGGCTGATATACAGTTAAAACAGACAATCAGGCAAACCAGGATAATAAAAATACGCATTGATTTTCAGTTACAGAAAAGAATTAATATTAAATTATAAAGTTTGACATCAAATGAACGTAAAATTTATTTGTGTAAAATAAATTGCCGGTTATTCTTTACCGCTTAACGCTGGAATGAAAAGAGGAAATGGAGATGAATGAAATGGCAAACAAGCTGAAATATGCACCTACTCATGAATGGGCACACCTGGAAGAAGGACAAATCGTACGAGTTGGTATCACCGATTTTGCCCAATCGGAATTAGGCGATATCGTCTTTATCGGCTTACCAGAGGTCGGCCGTAAAGTCGCATTGAACGAACAAATTGCAGTTGTAGAGTCCGTTAAAACCGCATCGGATCTATTCAGCCCGGTCAGCGGCACAGTCTGTGCGATCAACGAAACACTTCAGGACGCACCCGAACAGGTAAACGATGACGCGTTCCTGGCTTGGCTCTTCTGTATTAAAGCCGACAATCCGGCAGAATTGGAACAACTGATGGATGTCACCGCTTATCAACAAATGATTGATCAATAATTGGATTAAAGATGGCAAATCAAAATGCAAAAGGCTTGAAACGTTTAATCAATGCCTGTATTTTTTCTGTCGCCGGTTTCAAAGCGACTTGGCAACACGAAGAAGCCTTTCGGCAGGAAGTAGCTCTATTTGTTGTAACCACCCCCCTAGCCTTGTGGCTGGGCGACAGTAATATAGAAAAGGTGTTGTTAATCGGTAGCGTAGTGCTAGTGCTATTAGTCGAGCTATTAAACTCGGCAGTAGAAGCGGTGGTTGATCGGGTGGGCTTCGAACATCATGAACTATCCGGGCGCGCCAAAGATATTGGTTCCGCTGCGGTTATGTTATCCCTGTTTTGGGCAGCAGCCACCTGGGCTTTTATTTTATTATAAGAAAAAGGAAAAAAATGAGTGCATTAATCTGCGGTTCCATGGCGTATGACACCATTATGGTGTTTCATGACAAATTTCAAAACCATATCTTGCCTGATAAGGTGCATATCCTCAATGTTTCATTCTTGGTGCCGACCATTCGCCGCGAATACGGCGGTTGTGCCGGCAACATCGCTTATAACCTAAAGCTGCTGAAGGAAGAGCCGCTGATTATGGCTACCGTTGGCCATGATTTTGAGCCTTATGCACAATGGCTAAGCCAACACGGCATCACTACCCGTTATATCAAGGTGCTGGATGATCACTATACCGGCCAAGCCTATATTACGACCGATGAAGAGGATAATCAGATTACCGCCTTTCATCCCGGCGCAATGAATTTTTCCCATGCTAATGCGGTTCCAGCCGATACTGGAATCAGTATCGGCATAGTGTCGCCCGATGGAAAGCAAGGTATGTTGGAACATGCTGAACAGTTTGCCGAACAAGCCATTCCGTTTATCTTCGATCCCGGCCAAGGTATGCCGATGTTCAATGGTGAAGAATTATTACATTTTCTCGATTTGGCCAGCTATGCCACCTTTAATGACTACGAGTCGGAATTGGTACAGGAACGCACGGGACTGACGCTACCGCAAATCGCCGAAAAAGTCGACGCCCTGATCATTACGCTGGGCAGCAAAGGCTCAAAAATATACACACAAGGTCAATGCATAGACATTCCGCCGGTAACCGCAGTCAATGTACTCGATCCAACCGGTTGCGGCGATGCCTACCGAGCCGGTTTGCTATACGGACTGATCAACGATTACGACTGGGAAGTAACTGGGCGCATCGCCTCACTGTTAGGCGCAATCAAAATTGAACATAACGGCACCCAAAATCATAGTTTTACCTTGGCTGGATTTAAGCAACGCTACGCCGATGTCTTCGGTTCTTCATTTTGAGCTTAACTAAAACGCAAACACTGCTGGCATTGATGGCACGCCTGCGCAACCCGGAATCGGGTTGCGCATGGGATATAAAACAGGATTTTCACAGCCTGATTCCCTACACCATTGAAGAGGCTTACGAAGTGGTTGATGCCATTGAGCGCAACGATTTTGAGGATTTACGCAATGAATTGGGCGATCTGCTATTGCAAGTAGTTTTTCACGCGCAGATTGCCGAAGAGCGTGGACTATTCAATTTTGAAGACGTTGCAGCCGCCATAGGCGAGAAACTGGTCAGCCGCCATCCGCATGTGTTTGCCGGCGTTCAATACGACAGCGATGAACAGCGCCAACAAGCCTGGGAGGAGGCCAAAGCCACCGAAAGACGACAAAAAAATGCCGAGCAAAAGCCGGAAAGCGTTTTAACTGGCGTTGCGGCCAGTTTACCTGCACTGGTGGAATGCGAAAAAATTCAAAATCGTGCCGCCAGCCATGGCTTCGATTGGCCGGAGATAGAGCCGGTTTTCGACAAGGTCAGAGAAGAATTACAGGAAGTCCATGAAGCTTGGCAAGCTGATGATCAGCCGCATATTCAAGAAGAAGTGGGGGATTTATTGCTGGTAGCCGTCAATTTAGCCCGACATCTGAAAGTTAACCCCGAAATCGCCCTGAAACAAGCCACCAAAAAATTCACGCGCCGCTTCAATTATATTGAACGCCAAGTGGAAGCCTCGGGCCGGGTATTGCGCGATTGCCAACTGAGTGAACTGGATGAACTCTGGATTGCGGCAAAAAAGTTGGAAAAACAAAACCAATAGCCATTTGCCGTCACTTTTATCCAAAACTACCAATATTGCCAATTTGTCATGAAGTCCATTTGCTCACTTTTGCTGGCTTTAACTCTTTTCACTTATGCTTACCCGGGAATGGCCGGCGAGCTATTAGGTAGAATATCCGATGAAACCGCACAGCCCGCTGCAGAGAAAGAAGATGATACCACCAATAAATCAAAAATTATTTATCGGGTCATCTGTCCGGTTGGCGGCGAAACATCGCCAGAATGCGGACAAGCTCCGATTAGCGATGCGATAGAGCCGATAACGCCTGCTGCCCCTCTAAATATCAAAAAAGCCGAATTACCCGCCGCTACGCACTGAGCAAATCAATATTTCGTAACTATTCAGCGTAAATAAACTGTATAAGATGTGCCCGTTAGGAGGCGCATCAATCGCGACAGATGCACTTCACGCTGCTGCGCACATCCTATAACACATTGTTTTTCCGGCTAAGAAAATCACGCTGAATAATTACAATATTTCTATTGTAGAGCCAATTTTGGCGGCAGCTGCCACCTATAGGTAAGGAATTATAACAGCCAGCCGCTCAACGACCAGGCCTCATTAACAAAGCGCTAAGATCTGTAAAGCCAACGATCAGCAGATAAAGCAGCAAACCCAGTACGCCTGCAAGCCCGACATCCCAGCCCTGCACAGCCAGCAGATAACGATCCCCCCAATACAGCGCCAACCCCAAGCCCAGGTACCAGCCGATCTTGCCTAGTGGATAGGCTACCGGATAATAGCGCCTGCCCAATAACCAGGACACACAAACCATAAAAAAATAACAGCAAAATGTTGCCCATGCCGAACCGATGTAACCCCACTTAGGAATCCAGAGTATATTCAAGACTATGGTCAACGCTGCACCGGCAATGGACACCCAGGCGCCAAGACCGGTACGGTCACCAAGTTTGTACCAAATCGATAGATTGACATATATCCCCAGACAAAGATTGGCCAATAATAATATCGGCACTATCGTCAGCCCAGCCCTAAATTCTTCACCTATAAAATATTGGAAAAAATTGAGAAACAGTGTCACCAGCAGAAAAATAAATACGCCGGCCATCACGAAATACTGCATTACCAATGCATACGCGCGTTTAGCATCGGTACGGCCGGCATAAGAAAAGAAAAACGGTTCACCGGCGTAGCGAAAAGCTTGCACAAATAAACTCATCAAAATTGACAACTTATAACATGCGCCGTAAATCCCCAGCATTTTCAGATTGGTTGATACATCATAAGGCAACAAGATTTTCAGAATCGCCCTATCCAGCATCTCATTAATCATGCCGGCAAAACCAATCACCACCATCGGCAATGAATAGCGAAACATCGGCAGCAAAATGCGCGGATCGAGTTGCAAATGAATACCGCGAAATTGCGGCAATAACAATAATAATTTGATTAAGCTGGCCAGCAAATTTGCCAAAAAGATATAACCCACGCCCCATTGCGGATCGTAATACGCCAGCCATTCCGATTCCGGCCAAAGCGTCAAAAGTTTAGGACAAAGCAACAGCAAAAACAGATTAAGGGCTATCGTGATAAAAATCTCTGCCATTTTAATACCGGCAAACCGCCAGGCGCGATTTTCAGCCCGCAATCTGGCAAACGGCAAAGCCGTCATTGCATCTATGGCTAGAATGCCGGAAAACCATAACAGATATTCAGGATGATCGGGATAATGCAACCAAGTCGCCAGTGCTTGCTGCCAAAACGCCATGGCGATAAAGAAGCTGAGGCTGATTAGCGTTAACACGCTGAGAGCGTTGCGGTAAACGGCCTCCACAGCAAATAACTGCTGTTGGCGGAAGCGAAAATAACCGGTCTCAAGGCCTAATACCAACAGCACCGCCAAAAAACCGGCATAGGCGTAAAACTCTGAGACTACGCCATATTCTCCGGCGTTAAAGGTGTAGGTGTACAACGGCACCAGCAGATAATTGAGAAATCTACCGATAATGCTGCTCAGACCATATATGGCGGTTTGTGAGATAAGTTGGCGTAGTGAACTCAAGAGTTAACGCCGATTATATTTTCTGAAAAATCAGATCCCAGACTCCATGGCCTAAACCGAGACCACGATTTTCGAACTTGGTCAATGGCCGATATGCCGGGCGAGGACAAAAATCATTGCTCAAACTGACATTGCGTAGACCTTCGCCGGCAGACAAAATCCCCAACATGTGTTTAGCGTAATGTTCCCAATCGGTTGCGGCATGAAAATAGCCGCCTACGACTAATTTTTGGTTCAGCAACTCTACAAAAGACGGCCGCACGATACGGCGCTTATGATGACGACGCTTCTGCCAAGGGTCTGGAAAGAATAGATGCACACCGGCCAAACTATCTACCGGAATTTTTTGTTCCAGTATTTCTATGGCGTCATGATGGTAAATCCTGACATTATTAATACCGCGCTGCTCCAGCAGCAGCATCAAATGCCCGACACCAGGCCGATGAACTTCTATCCCCAAATAATTCAACTCTGGGTTAGCTTCCGCCATATCCGCCAGACTGGCACCGTTGCCAAAACCGATTTCAACAATCAACGGCGCCCGACGGCCAAAGGCCTCGGCAAAATCAACATCCAATTGCGGTAACAGACAATATTTATGCCAATGACTTTCCAGAGCCAGCCTTTGTCCGGCGGTTGCCCGGCCCTGACGACGGATGAAGCTGCGAATTTTGGCAGGATCAATTTTTTGTGGTTCAATCATGAAGCTTATAAATCATAGGTGAGCAACCGGCTTGACTACCAAAACCAATCTATCTTTACAAAAATAATCCGTCTATCGGCGAAGAAGCGGATGCAAAGCGTTTACGCGGCATCCGTCCGGCTAGATAAGCCTCACGTCCGGCCTCTATGCCTTTTTTCATGGCGCTGGCCATGAGTACTGGATTTTTCGCGGCGGCAATAGCAGTGTTCATCAACACACCATCGCAACCTAACTCCATCGCTATCGCCGCATCAGAGGCTGTGCCTACCCCAGCATCCACAAGAATCGGCACCTTGGCGTTTTCCACTATCGTCAGAATATTATACGGATTACGAATCCCCAGACCGGAACCGATAGGCGCCGCCAGCGGCATAACCGCCACACAGCCGATATCTTCCAGACGTTTTGCCGCAATAGGGTCGTCGTTGGTATAAACCATCACCTGAAAACCTTCTCTTACCAACATCTCGGCAGCGATCAAGGTTTCGGCAACATCTGGAAACAAAGTCAACTGATCAGCCAGCACTTCCAGCTTAACCAGACTATGCCCACCCAAAAGTTCGCGCGCCAAACGGCAGGTTCTCACCGCATCCTCAGTGGTATAACAGCCGGCGGTATTAGGCAGAATGGTGTATTTATCCGGCGAAATTACATCCAATAAATTGGGTTCGCCGGGGTTTTGACCAATATTGGTACGGCGGATTGCCACCGTAACAATTTCTGCACCACTAGCTTCAATCGCCAAGCGGGTTTCTTCCAAATCTTTGTATTTGCCGGTGCCGACCAATAAACGTGAGCGATACTGTTTACCGGCCAAGGTAAAATAGTCGTCTTGCCCACCACCGATAGCCTGCACAATTTCCAGACGGTCAGACTCCTGCAGCAACTGACTACCGTACTGATTAAAGGCTAAAATTTCTTTATTCAATTCGACGGCAATGCGTTTGCCGGTCAAACCCAAATCGGCTACCACATCCGCGACCGTACTGTTTTCACCATATTCGCGAGTTTCGCCATTGATCTGTATCTTCATGCTTTAAACCTTGCTTTGGATAGCGGCGCGACGACCTTGAACGGCGACGGCCAAATTTTTTAATAACTTACTGCTGTCATCCCAGCCCAAACAGGCGTCGGTAATACTTTGACCATAAACCAGCTCCTTGCCATCAACTACATCCTGACGGCCTGATTTTAAATGACTTTCTGCCATAATGCCGATAATTCTAGTATCGCCGCCGGAAATTTGCTCACCGACATCTTCTGCCGCCACCAATTGCCGTTGAAATTGCTTTAGACAGTTGGCATGGCTGAAATCAATCATGATATTGGCCCGCAACCCGGCAGCCTCCAAACCTTCCGCCACCTGTTCCACGCTAACGGCATCGTAATTGGGTTTATCATTTCCACCTCTCAAGATAATATGAACATCTTCATTACCTCGGGATGAAAAAATTGCCGTACGACCTTCTTTGGTAACCGACAGAAAATGATGCGGACTGCGTGCCGCGTTTAGCGCATCTATCGCGATTTTGATACCGCCATCTGTTGCATTTTTAAAACCAACCGGGCAGGACAACCCCGATGACAATTCTCTATGTACCTGACTTTCTGTGGTTCTTGCGCCTATTGCTCCCCAGGAAATCAAATCCGAAACATATTGTGGGGTAATTAAATCCAGATATTCAGTGGCCGCAGGCATTCCGAGATTATTGACATCCAGCAACAATTGCCGGGCAACGCGCAAGCCTTTATTGATATTAAAGCTGGAGTTTAAATCAGGGTCGTTGATCAAGCCTTTCCAACCTACGGTCGTGCGTGGTTTTTCAAAATAGACCCGCATCACGATCAGCAAATCATCCTGTAACTCATCCCGTAGGGCCTTCAAGCGGCCAGCATATTCCACGGCGGCCTTAGTGTCGTGTATCGAGCAAGGCCCAATCACCACCAACAAGCGATCATCGGCGCCTATCAAAATATTATGGATAGCAGAGCGGGTTTCCAAAATCGTAGTGGCGGCCGCATCCGTCATAGGAATTTCATCGTGAACCTGAATCGGCGCCACAACTTCCTTGGTTTCACTAATTCTTAAATCATCGGTGTTATAGTTAGTTTGCATGACACTTTGGTTTGTGGCTTTATTAGATGGACAGAAACGACTATTCTAACCAATTTAGATCACCAGTGTTACAAACAGATGCTTTCCGCGCCTAGAGTAAATCAATATGACACAGAATCGAGCCATTAAGCACTGCCTGACGGTCTGTCTGGCACAATCTTTCCGCTTTTCCGAATTACGGGAAAAGCTGCTGGACAGCACCAGAGCCCAGGTCTTTAGAAATGCGCTGATCGTTGATTACAAGGAAGGTTGCTCCATTGTGTTTTCTTATGGGGTGGTGGTGCACTGGAATATCAGCCTGGATGATCGCCGCGCTTTGCAGGCATTATTGCTTGAATACGGCGTAAAACCCGATGCTAATCCACCGGAAGATAATTTCAGCTACGAAATTGGTTGCGAACTTGATAGATTCCAACATGATCACATTGAATTGCGCTCCGGTGACTATAAAGTGCTGCTGGCCATGTCTCACGCCATGGCGCAATCCATTAAATTGGCCGCCTTCGAAGGCCATGCCATCGACACCATCCATGCCACCAGTCACTTGCCCGAATCGCTGGCCCGCGACGGCAAAATCAAGCTCAACCGTAAATCCATGGCAAAAATTCGCGGCCAATTGTTTCTGACCAAAAGCGACATCATCCTTAACTATGATTTGCTGGACACCCCGGAGTTTTTTTGGGAACACCCTGAATATCAAGGCATTTATTCGATGGCTGCCAATTACCTGGAAATTAAGCAACGCACTGACGTGTTGTCAAAAAAGCTGGAAACCATTCATGAATTATTGGAAATGCTGGCCGATGAACAAAAACATCAGCATTCCTCAGCATTGGAATGGATCATTATTTGGTTAATTGCGGTAGAGATCGGCATGTCGATTTTTGGAAAACTGGTTTGACTGCTTTAAAGCCCTTGCAAGTTGATGATAGAATCAACCCTTTTGATTTATCTTTAGAATCATACGGCTAATCGGCGTAACCCTCGTATCGTGGTTACGGCCTCATTTGTCGGCAATACCCTAACCTTAGGCTCAAATGCTGCGCACAAAATATCATGACCATTGATTATAAACAAACTTTAAACCTCCCTAATACCGAGTTTGCAATGAAAGCCAATCTGGCACAACGCGAACCGGAGATGCTGAAAAAATGGACTGAAAACCAGCTTTATCAAAAAATCCGGGAGCATTGCGCCGGTCGCCCTAAATTTGTGTTGCATGACGGCCCTCCTTACGCCAATGGCGCGATTCATATCGGCCATGCAGTCAACAAGGTATTGAAGGACATTATCATTAAATCCAAAACCCTCAGTGGTTTTGATGCTCCTTACGTGCCGGGCTGGGACTGCCATGGCTTACCTATCGAACTGATGGTGGAAAAGAGCGTCGGCAAAGCCGGCGTTAAGGTTAGCCCTGCGCAATTTCGCAAAGAATGCCGCGCCTATGCCAAAAAACAAGTCAACATTCAAAAAGAAGAATTTATCCGCCTGGGCGTACTGGGCGATTGGGAAAACCCCTACCTAACCATGGACTTTGCTTTTGAAGCCGACACCGTCCGCGCTTTAGGTAAAATTGCTGCTAAAGGCCACCTCAGCAAAGGCGCCAAACCGGTACACTGGTGTACCGATTGCGGTTCGGCACTGGCGGAAGCCGAAGTGGAATACGAAGACAAACATTCCCCGGCCATTGATGTGCGTTTTCAAGTCATAAACGAACATGCCCTCATGGCCTGTTGCCACCATGCCCTTGATCACGAAGGCAAAGGCCCACTGTCAGTAGTCATCTGGACCACCACCCCCTGGACTTTACCTGCCAATCAGGCCGTAGCGCTGAATGCCGATCTGGAATACGCCGTCGTCCAATGCGAAATCGACGGTAACACCGAGCGCCTGGTGGTTGCCGAACAACTATTGAAAGATGTCGTGCTACGCTACGGCATTGGTGAACACCACATCATCGGTTATTGCAAAGGCATTGCCCTGGAACATCAGTTATTGCAACATCCTTTTTATGATCGGCAAGTACCTATCATCCTCGGCGACCATGTCACCACGGACACCGGTACTGGTGCAGTACATACCGCACCCGGCCATGGCCAGGAAGACTATGTGGTGGGCATGAAATACGGTTTGCCGGTCGATAATCCGGTAGGCAGTAATGGCGTATTTTTGCCAAATACCGAACTGTTCGCCGGTCTGCATGTGTTTACCGCCAACGACAAGGTATTGGATGTGCTACGCGAACGCGGCAAATTGTTGCACCATCACGCCCTGCTGCACAGCTATCCGCACTGCTGGCGGCATAAAACCCCGATTATCTTCCGCGCCACCCCGCAATGGTTTATTGCCATGGATAAAAATCGGCTGCGCGAAACCGCCTTGAATGAAGTAAAACGGGTGGCGTGGATACCTGAATGGGGTGAAGCCAGAATTGAGGCGATGATTACCAACCGCCCCGACTGGTGTATATCCAGGCAGCGCACCTGGGGTGTGCCCATTGCTTTTTTTGTCCATAAAGAAACCGGCGAACTGCATCCCAACAGTGCCGATCTAATCGAAAAAGTCGCGCAACGTATAGAGCAACAAGGTATAGACGCTTGGTTTGAACTGGATGCTGCAGAATTGCTGGGCGCCGATGCCGAGCAATACCAAAAAATGACCGACACGCTGGATGTCTGGTTCGATTCCGGCGTGACCCATGCGGCCGTATTGGATAGACGCCCACAATTACACTTCCCCGCCGACCTGTATCTGGAAGGCTCTGATCAACATCGCGGCTGGTTTCAGTCCTCATTGCTGACTTCAGTGGCCATGAACGATATTGCGCCCTATAAAGAAGTGTTAACGCATGGCTTTACCGTCGATGCCGACGGCAAAAAAATGTCCAAATCCAAAGGCAATGTGGTGCTGCCGCAAACCGTGATGAAATCATTAGGAGCGGATGTATTGCGGTTATGGGTAGCCGGCACTGATTACCGTAGCGAAATGTCGGTATCCGAAGAAATTTTAAAACGCACTTCCGATGCTTATCGCCGTCTGCGCAACACGGCTCGCTTTCTACTGTCTAATTTGGATGGTTTCGAGCCCGCGTTAGACTTGGTGCCTGCCGCTGATCTGCTGGCGCTGGATCGCTGGGTGGTTGATAGAGCTTGGCAATTGCAAGAAGAAATAAAAGAAGCTTATCAACACTATCAGTTTCAGACCATTTACCAAAAAGTTCTAAACTTTTGCAGCCTTGATCTGGGTGGTTTTTATCTGGACATCATCAAGGACAGACAATACACCGCCAAACGCGACGGCTTAGCCCGCCGTTCTGCGCAAACCGCCATGTACCATGTGATAGAAGCCTTGGTACGTTGGTTGGCACCGGTGATCAGCTTCACCGCTGATGAAATCTGGCAGGCTATTCCCGGCCAACGTAGCGAATCAATTTTTCTGGAAACCTGGTACACCGGTTTGTTCCCATTAGAAAGCCATGCTGAAATCAACCGCAGTACCTGGGAAAAAATCATGGCCGTGCGTACCGTGGTCAGCAAAGAACTGGAACAACTACGCAGCAAAGGTGCCATCGGTGCCTCTTTAAACGCCGAAGTAGAACTATTTTGCGATACTGATTATCTGGAGGAATTGAACAAACTGGGCAATGAATTGCATTTTGTGTTCATTACCTCCAATGCCGGTGTTTCCGCATTGCAGTTCTGCCCGGATGATGCCGTCGCCACCGATCTGGAAGGCGTCAAGCTCAAGGTAACCGTCTCAGAATATAAAAAATGCGTACGCTGCTGGCATCAACGTTACGATATTGGTGAACACCCGAATCATCCTGAACTATGCGGACGTTGCGTAGAAAATGTGGCAGGTGTTGGCGAGAGCCGTCGTTATGCTTAAATGGTTATGGATTTCCGCCTTGACTTTGCTGCTGGATCAGGCCAGTAAACTGGCGATAGACGGCAGTATGCGTTTATATGAATCAATTCCGCTGCTGCCGTTTTTTAACCTGACCTATGCCCACAACACCGGTGCCGCCTTTAGTTTTCTGAGTTCTGCCGGCGGCTGGCAACGCTGGCTGTTTACCGGCTTGGCGCTGGTGATGAGCAGCGTCATTGCGGTCTGGCTGGCACGGCTGCAAAAGCACGAAACCTTAATGGCAATAGCGCTGTCTTTGGTACTCGGCGGCGCGATAGGCAATCTGATAGACCGGATTGCCTACGGGTATGTTATCGATTTTTTGGATGTGTATTATCAAACCTGGCATTGGCCAGCCTTTAACATTGCCGATTCGGCTATTTGTGTGGGCGTGGGGTTGATGGTGCTGGAGAGTTTTGGGGTAGGTAGAAAAGCGGTTTAAAATGAATTGATTAGCAAGGAAGCTCAGCTAAAGTCGTCATTCCGGGCAGGGATTGCCGGAGCGGTAAGACCGCGTAGTAAATCTAGACTCCAGGGATACGAATTCTCAAAATGTAACTATTCAGCACGGTTCTTGAAAGCCGAAAAATCAATGGCGATGGGTAAAGCGAAAGCGACTTGTTAAAGCACGAAGAGAAACCCATCTTTGTAGGCCTAAGCAATTGTTTTCACTATCGTTCTACTCATCCTACGCTGAAGAGTTACCTCAAAATTAATTAAATGCCTTGCCATTTGATCATATTGGCAGTCATTGATAGGCTGGTTACGACCCATTGCAGACGTAGCAAAATAATGTATGCATCGCATACCATTTGGCCATTCCGCTATCAAAAGGTTATTTGTAGCCCAAAGCCTAATGGTACGCGATGCGTACCATTAGGCTTTATAATCCAAAGGATAGTTTGCAAAGAAACTCAGTTTTTTCAAAGCACTTGCTACGGCCCTAAAAAGATTTGCTGTTTTTTGGGGCGGTGTGCTATTCACACTTCCCAAACGTGTACAGTTGGTGTACCCCCTACATCCCGAGCGGCTTTGCAAAAACCCCGATCAAAAGTATGCATAACGGCTTTACCGCAGGTGGCGAGATGTAATGCATCAGCAAAATCGGCACCTTGCGCATACCAGTCCAGAGCGCGGGTAACAGAAAGCCCGTCTTCCATGTCTACGTTTTCTGTTTGTAAAAGCAATTTGAAAAATTCAAAGATGCGTTCTTTCGGAAATCGGTAACAAGAGCGCAACACCCATTCAGTTTCGAGCAATACGGTACGCGAAATACAGACTTGATGAGTTTTAAGCAAGTTTACGGCTATATCAGCTTGGTACGGCTGGTCGTCGACAACCAGCCGTACCAAAATGTTGGTATCGAAAGCTATCATTGGCTACGTTGGTCAGGTTCTTCCCCATCGTTACTATACTCAACGGGTTTGCAAAGCACTTCAATTGAGACTGGTGGGCCATCGTATTTCAGAAATCCGCGTAAATCTTCAAGTCTGAGTTTCTTTTTCTTGGGTATGGATTTGAGTAATACCCCAGCTTCGGTGGTTTCAATGCTGAGTTGATGTCCGGC
>Ga0316224_1000614_pt1 | contig 47841 bp, 44 predicted proteins | sample TBH18013metaG_FD_206254 | JGI IMG/M metagenome (GOLD analysis project Ga0316224, IMG submission 206254) | Freshwater microbial communities from Trout Bog Lake, Wisconsin, USA - TBH18013 | ecosystem: Environmental > Aquatic > Freshwater > Lake > Hypolimnion/Profundal zone | place: USA: Wisconsin... | reverse complement strand
CGGCCCGCACCCTTGAGACCCTCCAGCCAGCCGTCGCGCGCAGCCTCGCCCGCTTCCAACCTGATCACTGCCAGGGCTTCTTTCGGCACGCCCAATATGGGACTAATTAAATCGAAAACGCTCTAGTGAAGCCGATGATGCCGTTGAGCGGCGTGCGCACCTCATGGCTCATCGTGGCGAGAAACTGGCTCTTCGCGGTTTCGCCGGCCTCAGCCCGGTCCTTCGACTCGCGCAGCACGGCTTCCGTCCGCTTGATCTCGGTCATGTCGTCAAACGTCGCGATGAAGCAGGCCAGCTTGCCGTTGCGCCGTTTCACCGGGGTGAACGCCCCGCGCACCGGATAAATCTTCCCGTCCTTGCGGCGGTTGTACCACTCGCCGGACCAGGCGCGACCGGTCTTGACCGCCATCACCAGGTCGGTGAGGTCCTGCGAGGTCGCATCCGCCACCTGGAAATTGCGCCAGCCGTGCCCGATGAGGTCGCGACGCTTGCAGCCGATCTGCTCGCAGAGGCCGCGGTTCGCATACTCGATGTCCCCGTTCAGGTCGATGATCATGACGGCGGCGCGGCTCTGCTCCACGGCCTCGGACAGGTTGCGGATCGCCTCGGCCTGCTCGGTCTCGCGCCGGATGATGATGAAGCCCGCCAGCGGCAGGCCGAGCAGCACCCACACGAACACCATCGGAACGACCGTGGCCATGGCCAGGTCGCGGCGCCAGTGGGGCAGGATGAAGCTCACCGCGAGAAAATCCCGCGGGGCGGCCGCCAGCGGCTTCGAACCGATGAGGGCGAACCCGGTCAGCACGGTGCCCTGGTCCGTCCGGCCGGGTCCGTCGAGCGCCGCCTCGCCGGTGCGGAGCCGGGTCTGCAAATCGGGCCGCAGGTCCGGGAGCGTGAAGGCATCGCCCGGCCGCACCTGGACCGCTGCGTCCTCCGGTGCGGAATCCGCGAGCATGACCGCCTTGTTCAGCGCCGGGAGGTAGCGGAAGATCCAGACGGACGCCACCCGGCCGTCCGTTTCCCGGAACCGCCGCAGCCTGCTCCGGAGCGCGGCATAGGGCGCCCCGCCCGCATCACCGGGCGTGCCGGTCAGCCCGGCCAGGTCCGCGGCCTGAAATGCCACCGCGCTGTGCCGCGCGTCCTCGAGCACGCCGTCCAGGATGCCGTCCCGCGCCTGCTGGTAGCCCAGCCCGCCCGCGGCCAGGCCCGCCAGCGCGATGATGGCCATCAGCAGGCGGTCTTTGATTTTTCTCAGGCGGCGCGAATGCATGCGGGGTTCGGCGGAAAGTGGGCGCCACTAAACGAGCGCCCGCGGGCACGCGCAACCCTGAAGGGGCCGGCCGGCCCCGCCCACCAGGCACAAAAAAACCGCCGCGATTGCTCGCGGCGGTTTTGGAAAAGCAAACGACGTTTACGAAACGTGACCCGAGACGAGCTTGGTCATCTCGAACATGCTGACCTTGGTCTTGCCGTTGAAGACGGCCTTGAGGGCGTCGTCGGCGTTGATCTGCGTGCGGACCTTCTTGTCCTGCAGGCCGTTCTTCTTGATGTAGGCCCAGAGCTTCTTGGTGAGCTCCGTGCGGGGCAACGGCGACGAGCCGACCACAGCGGCGAGTTTGGCGTCGGGGGTGACGGGTTTCATGAACGCGGCGTTCGGTTTACGGGCGGATTTTTTAGCCATATGTGATTGTGGGTTTAGGGTGCTGTGCAGTTGATAGCAACGTCTTTCTAGAGGGAAAAACGGGGGTTTGCCTAGGAGAATTTTGAAAAATCTCCGGCGCGGCGCCCCTCACGCCGTTTCATCCACCTGCACGAATTGCTCATACAGCGCCGCATAATGGCCGCGTTGCGCGAGCAATTCCTGGTGCGTGCCGCGCTCAATGATGCGGCCCTGGTCGAGCACGAGCACGATGTCCGCGTGGCGGATCGTGCTCAGGCGGTGCGCCACCACGAAGCTCGTGCGCCCGCGCAGCAGCGCGACGAGCGCCTGCTGCAGGCGCGCCTCGGTGAGGGCGTCGATCGCGCTCGTGGCCTCGTCAAGGATGACGAGCCGCGGGTTCGCGAGCAGCGCCCGGGTGAAGCACACCAGCTGGCGCTGGCCGACCGACAGGCCGGCGCCGCGCTCGCCGATCTCCGTCTGGAAGCCCTGCGGCAGCGCGTCGAACAGGTCGAGGCAGTCGAGCTGGCGCGCGGCCTCGCGCACCTCCGCCTCGGTCGCCCCGGGTTTGCTGAGGCGGATATTCTCCATCACCGTGCCGGTGAAGAGGAAGTTCTGCTGCTGCACCATGCCCATCTGCCGGTGCAGCGAGTGGCCCGTCACCGTGCGGATCTCGCGGCCGTCCACCAGCAGGGCGCCGCCGGTCGGCAGGTAGAACTTCGACACGAGGTTGATGATCGAGCTCTTGCCGCTGCCGGTGTGGCCGACGAGCGCGACGGTCTGCCCCGGGGCGACGGTGAAGTTGATGTCCCGCAGCACCGGGCGCGCGGGGTCGTAGCCAAACGTGATGTCGCGGAACTCCACGCGCATGCCCGTGCCCGGCGCGCCCGGCAGCGGCGTCGCGGCCGGGTCATCCTCCCAGTCAGGCTGCGCGTCGATCAGGCGGAAGACGCGCTCCGCGCCGGCCATCGCGATCAGCGCCTGGTTGTACTGGTTGCCGATGGTGGCGATGGGCGAAAAGAACAGGTTCGCGAGGAAGAAAAACTGGATGAGGTCGCCGACGGCCATGGCGCCGTGCAGGGTCCGCCAGCCGCCGAGCATCAGCAGCACGGCGATGAAGAACTGGCTGTTCAGCTCGAGCAGCGGCGTGAGGATCGCCGAGGTGCGGGCCTGCTCGATGTTGTAGCGCGAGTGGTCGGCCAGCAGCGTGCGGAAGAGGCCGAGGTTGGTTTCCTGGCGCACGAAGCCCTGCGTCACGCGCATGCCGTTGACCGATTCCGCCAGCGTGGACGTTACCCGGCTGAAGCTCTCCTGCGCGGCGCGCGAGAGCCGGCTCAACCGCATCCGGAAGTGGTTGTTCACCATCCAGAGGATCGGCGCCATCGTCAGCACCACCAGGAACAGCACCCAGTCGCACCACGCCATCACGACCGCGGCGAAGACCATGTTGCCAAACTGGATGACGCTGACGAAGAGCACGTCCTGGATGCCCGTGCGCACCGTCTCCACGTCCGTCGTCACCCGGCCGATGATCCGGCCGAGCTTGGTGCGGTGGAAAAAGCTCATCGGCATGCTCTGCATGCGCGCGAAGATCGCGGCGCGCAGCGCACAGACCACCTCCTCGCCCAGCTCGAGCGCGTAGCGCTGGCGGAAGTGAAACATGCCATCCGTGGCGACCGCCAGCACCCCGTAGCCCAGCACCGCCCAGGCGAGGACATCGAGGCTGGGCTGGCCGCCCTGGCCCGCGAGCCGCGTGATCGGGCCCGCAATGATCCGGCTCATCGCCCAGGTGATGGCCGGAAGCTGCATCGCGCGGATCAGGCTCAGGACCATCAGCGCGTTCCGCTTCGCCGCGAACGGCCGCGTGTAGGTGAAAAGCCGGCGGATCAGGCCCCATTCGAGCGGCTTGAACTGCTCCTCATCCTCGTCGTCGTCGCGCTCGCGCTGGACGAGCGGGCCGAGATGGCGGGCCGGCTTGGGCGGCTTCATGGCGCGCCCTCCTTCGGCTTGAGCTGCTCCAGCTCGCGGCCGTCCACCAGCTGCAGGCTCGCCACATGCCGGTACGGGCCGGGCGCGCGCATGAGTTCCTCATGCACGCCCTGCTGCACGATGCGGCCGTTCTCCATCACGATGATGAAGTCCGCGCGCCGCAGCGTGCTGAGCCGGTGCGCCACAATGAACGTGGTGCGGCCGGCGATGGCACGGTCGAGCGCCTCGAAGATCTCATGCTCCGTCTCGCTGTCGATCGCCGCGGTCGGATCGTCAAGCAGCAGGATGGCGGGCTCGAGCAGCACCGCGCGCGCGATCGCGAGGCGCTGCCGCTGGCCGCCGGAGAGGGTGTTGCCGCTTTCGCCGAGCACGGTCTCGTAGCCCTTCGGCAGCTGCATGATGAAGTCATGCGCCGCGGCGATGTGCGCCGCCTTCTCGATCTGCGCCTGCGTCGCGCCGGGGTGGCCGAAGGCGATGTTGGCCGCCACGGTATTGGAGAAGAGAAAGCTTTCCTGGAACACCAGGCCGATGTTGCGGCGCAGGTCGTCGAGGTGCAGGTGCCGCACGTCAATGCCGTCCACCAGCAGGCGTCCGCCGGTGACGTCGTAGAACCGCGGGATCAGGCTCATCAGGACGCTCTTGCCCGCGCCGGTCGCGCCGAGGATCGCCACGCACTGGCCGGGCCGCACGTCGAGGTTGATGCCATGCAGCACCGGGTCGATGCCGCTGTAGGAAAACTCCACGCGCTCGAACCGCACCGCGCCCCGCAGCTTCGGGCAGGGCATGGCGTCGGGCGCGCTCCTCACCTCGACCGGGGCATCCATCACCTCGAACACGCGGCGCGCCCCGATCAGCGCCTGCTGCACGGAATTCACCACGCCGGCGATGTTGTTCACCTGGCCGGAGAACTGCTCGAGCAGGCCGGCGAACACGACCAGGCCCGTGCCGAGCGGCAGCCGGCCGTGGATCACGAGCCACCCGCCGTAACTGAGCAGCACGATCATGTTGACGCGCGTGAGGATGCCGACGGCGGGCGAGAACAGGCTCACGCGCCAGAAGATCCCGAGCTGCTGATCGTACACCGCGCGGTTGGCCGCGTCGAACTGCGCCCGGTTCTCCGCCTCGCGGCCGAAACCCTTCGTCACGGCAATGCCCTGGATGCTCTCGGCGAGGAACTGCACCATCTTCTCCACCAGCGTGCGGTTCTGCGCGTAGGCCGGCTGGATTTTCCGGGAGAACCAGAAGGACATCACCGCCAGCACGGGGGTCGTCGCGAGGCAGGCCAGCGTGAGGCCGGGACTCAGGCTGGCCATGTAGACAATGTAGACCGTGAGCGAGACCAGCATGATCACGCTCTGGAACAGCACCTGGTCGAGAAACATGCGCACCGACTGCACGTCGCCCGTCACCCGGGTGATGATGGAGCCCGTCGAGTTGGCGTCGAAGAAACGGAAGCTGAGCTGCTGCAGCTTGTCGTAGATCACGGCGCGCAGATCGACCACCAGCTCCTGCTGCAGGAGGATGTTGATCGAGATCAGGTACGCGTAGTTCAGCAGCGCGCGGCAGAGCGCCAGCAGGAGGATGATGCCGGCCAGCAGCGCGATCACCTGCATTGGCGGCCAGTCCGGGGGCAGTGCGAGGCCGAACTTGGCGTGCGGGAACGCGCCGCCCTGCACGTGGTAGCGGATGTAGTCGATGCCCAGGCCCGTGAGGCTCAGGCCGAGCAGGCCCATCGTCAGCAGCACGAACTGGATGCTCAGCACCTTGATGCAGCCAAACCGGTACCGCCACGTCAGGCCGAGCAGCCGCCGGATCAGCACGCCGTTGGACAGCGGGGCGGTGGGCGGCGGCGTGGCGGTGGACATGCTCCGCCCACGCTAGGGCCGGTCCGCGCGAACACACGAAATTTTTTGCCCGGAGGCGGGTCTCACTTCGTCGCGGCAGGCGGCGCGTTGCCGGCCTGCTCGCGCAGCGCGCGGCGGCGGGCGATTTCCTCTTTCACCCGGTTGAAGCGCGCCACCTCGTCGGCGGGCGTGGGATTCAGCACCGCGGGCCCGCCCGGGCCGGCCCCGCCGGCCACCGGCCCGGGACCGGCCGGCGCCGCTGTGACCTTGGCCGTGTGCAGCGACACCGTGAGGATGCGGCCCTGGTAATCCAGCGTGACCAGGTCACGCGTGGTATCGTAGGCCTTGATGACGAAATCATGCCCGGTTTCATTGAGGCGCGCCCAGGTGCCGGTGTGCCGTGCCGGGTCAAACACGCTGAAGCGGTAGCCGCCCTCGTCGACCAGGATCCCGCGCAGTTCCAGCGGGGTGTTTTCCACCGCGGCGGCCCCGGCGGCGGCCGGCGGCAGGAACGGCGACGTGGGCGCCAGGGCCCCGGCCGCGCGCGCGCCCTGCGCCAGGGCGAGGCAGCACAGCAGGGACGGACCGGCGGAGCGGAGGGAACGGCGCATGGCGGGGAGGATTGGATAAGACGGCCAAACCCGCGTCAAGTGACGCCGCGCCGGCGCCCTACCCGAATTTAGAGCATCGTCCCCCGCATGATCAGGAACGCCACGCTGAAATAGATAATGAGGCCTGTCACGTCGACCAGCGTGGCGATGAAGGGCGCGCTGGAGGTCGCGGGGTCGAAGCCGGCCCGCTTGATGATCAGCGGCAGCATCGAGCCCATGAGCGAGCCCCAGAGCACGATGCCCACGAGGGCGACGCTGACCGTGGCGGCCACCAGCATCCAGTGGTCGCCGTAGGTGCCCGGGGAAACCAGGGACCAGATGCTGATGCGCAGGAATCCGATGATCCCGAGGATGACGCCGAGCGAGAACCCGGCGACCAGCTCGCGCCGCATGACGCGCCACCAGTCGCGCAACCGGAATTCGCCCAGCGCGAGCGCCCGGATCACCAGCGTCGCGGCTTGGGAGCCGGCGTTGCCGCCGGAGCTCACGACCAGGGGCAGGAACAGCGAGAGGACGATGGCCTTCTCCAGCTCGCCCTCGTAATACTTCAGGGCCGTGGCCGTGAGCATTTCGCCGAGGAAAAGGATGATCAGCCAGCTGGCGCGCTTCTTGATCATGCGGGCCAGCGAGATGGTGGTGTAGGGCTCGTCGAGGGCCTCGCTGCCGCCGAGCTTCTGGATGTCCTCCGTGGCCTCCTCCTCCGCGACGTCGAGCATGTCGTCCACCGTCACGATGCCGATGAGCTTCCGGCTCGCGTCGACCACCGGCAGCGCCACGCGGTCGAATTTCTTGAACAGCTCCAGCGCCTTCTCGCGGTCGTCCGCCGGCGACAGCATGGTGTAGTTGCCGTCGAGCAGCTCGCTCACCGGCCGGTCGAGGGGCGAGAGCAGGAAGCGCCGCACCCGGATGTCGTCCACCAGGTGGCCGTGGTCGTCCACGACGAAGATCACGTTGATCGTCTCGCGGTCATAGCCGTGCTCGCGAATGTAATCGAGCGCCTGCCGCACGCTCCACTCGGGGTGCACGGCCACGTAGTCGAGCGTCATCATCCGCCCGACGCTGTGCTCGGGGTAGGCCAGCAGGGATTGCGCGACCTGGCGTTCGTCTGGCGTGAGCATGGACAGGAGCTGCATCGCCACGTCGAGCGGCTGCTCGTTCAGGAACGCGGTGCGGTCGTCCGGCGGCAGGGCGTTCAGCAGGGCGGCGGCCTGCTCCTGGGTGAGCAGCTTCAGCACCTTCCGCTGCTCCCCGGGCGGCAGGTACGTGAACGTCATGACCACGAGGTCCCGCGCGCACACGCGGAAGAGCACCGCCAGTTCCCCGATGGGCAGGTCCGCGATGATGGGCGCCAGGTCGGTCGGCGCCCAGGGCTCGAGGTATTTCTTCAGCGCGGCAAGATCCTTCCGGTCAATGAGGGCGATGATCTCGGATTTGACGCTGGCCTGGTCGGGCATGGGCGGAGCCAGACAGCCCGTCCCGGCGGAATCAACCCCCGGACCGTTAAAATTGCGCGCCATCGGTCCCGTTTTCCGGCTTGCGCTTGGAAACTTTGGATACCTTCGTGGTTTCTACAGATTATCCCCATGCCGGCCACCCCGTCCACGCTCGCCCCTCCGGGGGAGGAATCCGTCACCGCGCGCATCCTCGCGACCGCGGGCGGCCAGCTCTTCACGTACGGCTACAATGCCCTGACGATGGACGACCTCGCGCACGAGCTCGGCATGAGCAAGAAGACACTCTACCTCCATTTTCCCGGCAAGGACGCGATCATCGGCACCATCATCGACGGCATCGGCCGGACCATCCGCGCGGAACTGGAGGCCGTCCTGAACGACCCCGACCTCACCTTCGTGCAGAAGCTGCGCGCGGTCATTGACGTCGTCGCCCCGCGGCTCGCCCAGACCAGCCCCGCCATGCTGCGCGAACTCCAGCGGTATGCGCCGGGGATCCACCGGAAGATCGACGAGCTCCGCCGGAAAAACATCCCGTACGTCTTCGGCCGGCTCTTCCGCGCCGGTATCGCCGAGGGCGCGGTGCGCGCGGATCTCGACCCGGACTTCGCCGCGCAATTCTGGCTGCAGGCGATCCGGGGGCTCACGCACCCCGACACCCTGGCCTCGACCCAGCTTACTCCCGCGCAAACCTTCGAACAGGCCCTGCGGCTCTTTGCCGGCGGCCTGCTGACCTCCAACGGCCGCAAAGACTATGAAAAATTATTCTCCCGCTAGGCTCCTGATCGCGACCGCCGGCCTGCTGGCCTTTGCGGGCTGCACCCGTTCACCCTCCGCCGGCTGGCAGGGCTATCTGGAGGGCGACTTTGTATACGTCGCCTCCCCGCTCGCCGGGCAGCTGGAAACCCTGGCCGTCCAGAAGGGCGCCCGGGTGGAGGCCGGCACGGTGCTCTTCACGCTGGAGCGCAGCTCCGAGCTGGCCGCCCGGCGCCAGGCCGCCGAGCAGCTCGCCGCCACCCAGGCCCGGCTCGAGGACTTGAAGAAAGGTTCGCGCCCCACCGAACTCGCCGCGCTGGAGGCCCGGCGCGACCAGGCCCGCGCCGCCGCGGAGCTTTCCCGCCTCGATTTCATGCGGCAGGAGAACCTGTTCAAGACCCAGGTCATTTCGGTCAGCGATTTCGACCGAGCCCGGCTCGCCTATGACGAGAGCGTCCGCGCCGTCGAGGATCTTGACAGCCAGCTGGCCACCGCCCGGCTCGGCGGCCGCGCGGACGCGATCAGCGCCGCCGCCGCCGATGTCAGCGCCGCCGCCGCCGCCCTGGCGCGCGCCGACTGGAACGTGGACCAGAAAACCCAGGCCGCGCCCAAGGCCGGCCTCGTCTTCGACACGCTCTACCGCGCCGGGGAATTTGTCGCCGCCGCCAATCCCGTGGTGGTCCTGCTGCCGCCGGCCAACGTAAAGGTGCGGTTCTTCGTGCCTGAGTCCGATTTCGGCGCACTCAAGGCCGGCGAAACCCTGCAGGTCAGCCTCACCGGCCGCGCCGCGCCGCTCACGGCGCACGTCAGCTATCTTTCGCCGCAGCCGGAATACACCCCGCCTGTGCTCTACAACCGCGAGAACCGCTCCAAGCTCATGTTCCTCGTCGAGGCCGAGTTCGCAGCTGGCGACGCGGGCGACCTGCATCCCGGCCAGCCGGTGGACGTGACGGTAGCCCCGTAGCACGCGCCCCGGACGCGCCTGCCCCGACCCATGACTTCCGCCGCACCCTCCGACCTCGTCATCGACGTCACCGGCGTGACCAAGCGCTTCGGCGACAAGACTGTGGTCAACGCCATCGACCTCTCGGTGCGGCGCGGCGAGATCTACGGATTCCTCGGGCCGAACGGTTCCGGCAAGACCACCTTCATCCGCATGCTCTGCGGCCTGCTCACGCCCGATGCCGGCACCGGGACCTGCCTGGGTTATGACGTCCTGACGCAGCAGGCCGAAATCAAGTGCCAGGTGGGCTACATGACGCAGCGGTTCAGCTATTACGAGGACCTCAGCATCCGGGAAAACCTGGATTTCATCGCGCGCATCTACGCCGTGCCCGACCGCGCCGCCGCCGTCGAACGCAGCCTCGTGCGGCTGGGCCTGCAAAATCGCAGCCGCCAGCTCGCCGGCCAGCTTTCCGGCGGCTGGAAGCAGCGCCTCGCGCTCGCCGCCTGCCTCATTCATTCGCCCAAGCTCCTGCTGCTCGACGAGCCCACGGCGGGGGTCGACCCGAAGGCCCGCCGGGAATTCTGGGATGAGATCCACCAACTCGCCGCCGACGGGCTCACCGTGCTGATCACCACGCATTACATGGACGAGGCCGAACGCTGCCACCGGCTCGCCTACCTCGCCTACGGCAACCTGCTCACCCGCGGCACGCTCGCCGAGGTGCTCGCCGACGCCAAGCTCAGCACGTGGACCGTGACCGGCCCCGCCCTGCTTGAGCTGGCCGCGGCCCTGCGCGGACGCCCGGGCGTCGAGCAGGTGGTGGCCTTCGGCAACACCCTGCACGTGAGCGGACGCGACGCCGTCCAGCTCGAGGCCGCCATCGCCGCCTGCCGCGACCCGCGGCACGAGTGGACCCGGGCCCGCGCGGGCCTCGAGGACGTCTTCATCAGCCTGATGGACGGCGCCAAGGACAATTTCGCATGAGCCTTCCGCCCCGGCATCCCCGCGCCGTTGGTCACCCCATGGGTGACAAACGTACCGGTCGCGCCCGTGCGTGTCACCAAGGCCAGTGTCATATATTATATGACACTGGTCGGGCGGCAAAAAGGAGGGGGGCGTGAGGCGGTTCACCTTTCACCGGCTCTGGGCGATGGTGCTGAAGGAGTTCATCCAGATGAAGCGCGACCGCGTGACCTTCGCGATGATGGTCGGCATCCCGCTGCTGCAGCTGATGATGTTCGGCTTCGCCATCAACTCCGACCCGCGCCACCTGCCGACCGCGCTGCGGTGCGCCGACCAGGGGCCGTTCGCCCGCACGTTCATCCAGGCGATGCGCACCAGCGACTATTTCGTCATGGTGCGGGAAACCGCGACGGAGGCCGAGACGCAGCGCCTGCTCCAGCTGGGCGACGTGCAGTTCGTGATCAACATCCCCGTGGATTTCTCCCGCCGGCTGCTCCGGGGCGAACGGCCGACGGTGCTGATCGAGGCGGACGCCACCGATCCGGCGGCGACCGGCCCTGCGCTCGCCGCCGTGAATGCGCTCGCCGGCAGCGTATTCAACCACGACCTGCCCGGACCGCTCGCCCGGCTGCCGGGCCGGGCCGGGCCCGTGGACTTCGAGATTCACGCGCAGTACAACCCGGAGAACATCACGCAGTACAACGTTGTGCCCGGCCTGATGGGCGTCGTGCTCACGATGACCATGGTCATCATCACCGCGCTTGCCATCACCCGCGAGCGCGAGCGCGGCACGATGGAGAATCTCCTGGCCACGCCGGTGCGGCCGTTCGAGGTGATCGTCGGAAAAATCCTTCCTTACATCGCCGTGGGCTACATCCAGGTCACGCTGATCCTCGTGGCCGCGCGCTTTGTCTTCAACGTGCCGATGGTCGGGAGCCTCCTGCTGCTCTACGTCGTCGCGCTGCTCTTCATCGGCGCCAACCTGGCGGTGGGCATCACCTTCTCGACGCTCGCGAAGAACCAGCTGCAGGCGGTGCAGATGGCGTTTTTCTTTTTCCTGCCGTCGATTCTGCTCTCGGGCTTCATGTTCCCGTTCCGCGGCATGCCGGACTGGGCGCAGGCCGTGGGCTCCTGCCTGCCCAACACCCATTTCCTCCGCATCGTCCGCGGCATCCTGCTGAAGGGAAACGGCCTCGCCGAAATCACCCCCGAACTCTGGCCGCTGCTGCTCTTCCTTGCCGTGGCCATGACGGTCGGTGTGAAGCGGTACCGGCAGACGCTGGATTGAACCGGGGCCCCGCCCACCCGCCTAGCCGCTTTTCGCCGCCGGACGCACGAGCTGCACGGTCTGGGTCGGGAACGCGAACGCCAGCCCCCGCGCGCTGACCGCCCGCATGAACGCCAGGTTCAGCCGCTCCTTGAGCTTCAACGAAGCCGGAGCGTCCGGGCTGACGGTCGCGTACACGATGAAGACGTCCAGCGAGGACGAGGAGAGATTGGTGAACGTCACGATGACCGAGGCCGGATCGACCTCCGGTTCCCGGCCGATCAGCTCGCGGAAATCGCCGAGGATCGCCTCCATCTGCTCCGGCGTGGTGTCGTAGGTGAGGCCGAGGGTCTGCTCCACGCGGCGCTGCGTGAAACGCGACAGGTTGACGATCGCCTCGGCGGCCACGGTCTTGTTGGGGATGATCGCCAGCGACCGGTCGATGAGGCGGAGTTTCGTGGAGCGCAGGCCGATGTCCTCGACCGTGCCGGTCTGCGCGCCGATCCTCACCGTCTCGCCCAGCTTGAACGGCTGGTCAATGGCCACGACGATCGAGCCGAACACATTCGCGATCGTATCCTGCGCCGCCAGGGCGAAGGCCAGGCCGCCGATGCCGAGGCCGGCCAGGAAGGCCTTCACGTCGGCCCCCATGCTCTGCGCGGTGAGCAGCACGCCGAAGACCACGAAGATCACGACCAGCGACTTCTTGATCCACGGCATGAAGGCCGCGATCCCGAGCTGCTTCTGCACCGCAATCTCGTGCGCATGGTCGAGCAGGGCGTTGAAGGCCCGCAGCAGGCCCCAGAACAGCACGAGGGAAAAGGCGACCGTGGAGCCGTAGCCGACGGCCTGGGCCGCGGTGGCCGAGAGCTTGAGCACCTTGAAGGCGGCAAAGATGCCCACGAGCATGACCAACGTGGCCACCGGCGCCTCGAGGGCGGGAAAGAGCCTGTCGTCCAGGGTCGTCTCCGTCTTCGCGGCAAGTTTCCTGAGCCGCTTGAAAATGATGCCCGTCACCACCCGCCGCAGCAGCAGCGCGCCGGCGAGCAGCAGGATGCTGATGACGTAGTGCATCGCCGTGTTGCCGCTGCTCCGGACATTGAAGAGCCCGAGGATCTCATCCACGAGGTGCTCCAAAAAATCGGGCGGGCGGACGGGCGCCGCCGTGGCGGTCACGGCCGCGGCATCCGTCTTCAGCACGTCGGTCCGGGCCTCATCCGCCTGCTCGCGGGCGGCCTCCTGCTTGGACGCTTCCTGCGCGGCCGGTGCCGGCTCCGGCGACTGGGCCCGGGCCGCCGGGCCCGCGAGCGCGAGGGTGAGAACACAGGAAATGAGGAGGAGCAATCGCTTCATGGCCGGCAGGGAACCCACACGCCGCGGCAAACCTTGTCAAAGCCTCGCTCCGGCCCGGGCCGCGGGAAATTTCCGCGGCTTTTCCACCACGCCACTCCCCGCTTGCCCGCGGCGCGGCGGTCCCGCCATCCTGCGCGGAGATGACGCCGTCCCTCGCCCTGCTCGCCGCCATGCCACTGTGGGCGTGGGTCGCGTTTTTTGCCTTCATCATCGCCCTGCTGGCGCTGGATCTCGGCGTCCTGCAGCGCGACCCGCATGCCGTGTCGATGCGGGAGGCGCTCGCCTGGTGCGCAGTGTGGTTCGTCCTCGCCCTCGGCTTCAACGGCCTCCTGCTCGCCTGGCGCGGCCCGGAACCCGCGCAGGAGTTTCTCGCCGCCTACCTCGTGGAGCTCTGCCTGAGCGTGGACAACGTCTTTGTCTTCATCCTCGTCTTCGCGTTTTTCAAGGTCGAGGCCCGGTACCAGCACCGCGTGCTGTTCTGGGGCATCATCGGCGCGGTGCTGATGCGCGCGGCCTTCATCTTGGTCGGCGTGGGCGTGATCCATCGCTTTCACTGGGTGCTGTATCTCTTCGGTGTCTTTCTTGTCTACACCGGGGTGAAGATGGCCCTGCCCAGCAAGGCGGAGGCAGAGTTGGACCCCGACCGGAACATCGCGGTGCGCCTTTTCCGCCGCTTCTTCCCGGTCTCGGCGCAGACCGGCACGGGCACGTTCTTCGTGCGGGAGGGCGGCCGCCGCGTGGCCACCCCGTTGTTCGTTGTGCTGCTCATCATCGAGACCACCGACCTCGTCTTCGCGCTTGATTCGCTGCCGGCTGTTCTCGCCATCACCAAGGACGGCTTCATCGCGCTCACCTCGAACATCTTTGCGATCCTGGGGCTGCGTTCGCTCTATTTTGCCCTCAACGGTGTCATGCTGCTCTTCCGTTACCTGAAGGTCGGCCTCGCCATCATCCTTGTCTTCATCGGGGTGAAGATGCTCATCGTGCCCTTGGTGGTCATCTCCACCGCCATCTCGCTGGCCGTCATCGGCAGCGTGCTCACGATGGCTGTCCTGCTTTCGCTCCTGATCAGGGACCCGGCGGCTGATAAAATTCCCTGAGCCGGGAGCCGGCCAAGTCCTCCGTGGGTTCGTCCGATCCTTGCCCTTATTTTCAAGGGCTGCGTCCAGCCCGTGCCGGTACGGGACGTGCCGGCTCACCCGCTTCACTCCGGCCTTCGCCCCTTCGCGTTTCAATCCGCCCGGTTTGCTCAGGCGAGGAAACGCTCCGCCCATTCCGGCCGGGCCAGCGGCCGGGGCCGCCATTGGCCGAAGATCCGGTAGCGCCAGCACGCCACGAGGCGGTAGCCGGCATCGCGCCAGCGCACCGGCAGCACCGCGAGGATCCCGGCCAGTTCAGTCCCCAGCCCTCCGCAGACGCGCAGCGCGGCGATTACGCCGTCCGTGCGCAGCAAAAACTCGCGCTGTTCGCACCGGGACCAATCCGGCACGAACACCAGGCTGTCGAAGTCCGCCGCCGGCAGCCCGTGCGCGCGCAGATACGCCTGGCCGGAGTCACTCTGCAGCCGGGCGAACCGGAGCCGTTCGCCGCCATCAAGCCGCAGCAGCAACCGCACGACGCGATTGCACAGCCCGCACTCGCCATCGTAAAGCAGCACCGGGCCGGAGGTGGAGGAGATCACGCTCATCACTCAATTCGCCGGGGGTTGTTCCGCAAACACCTCGGCCACATCGGCGAGGTCGCAGACGATTTCCACCGCCCGTCCGCAGCGCTGGCAGCAGCCGGACTCGGCAAAGGAACCGACCTCGGAATAACGCACCGTCGTTTCGTCGAGCCTGAAGTCCATCCTCCGGCCCAAGACACCGGTTTCGCGGACCAGCGCCATGATCCTGGCCCGCACTTCCGGGAGCAACGCCTGGCGGAAAAATTCCGGTTGATTGGTCTGGATGAACCATGCGCGGTCAAACTCGACGTCGCCCGTCTGGACTTCCTGGGCCCCGAACAATTCCATGACCCCCGTGCCGAATCCCTGCCGGCGGAGGTGAAACGTCAGGCGGTTCCCGGCCGGTACCGTCGCCGTCACCGCGCAGCACTGGGTCCGGGATTTTCCGGCCCCGATGGAAAACGGAAAGAGCTCCACGGATTTTCCCCGCAGCTGGCCGCGCGCCCGGATCTCCCGGTAAATCACGCCCCAGATCGGCGGCCGGGTGTCGTACTGCAACCCGAGACTCGCCGCCAGGCGGTGGATATTTTCCGCAGCGCGTTTGGCCTGCCAGACAATCCCCAGGATGATCAACGGGACGGAAAACAGAAAAACCCCGAACAGCAGGATGAAAATGAGCATCGAGTGCACACCCACCCTTCGCAGGCCCTCCGCTCCACCGCAAAAGCAAAAAGGCCGGACATCTTGCGATGCCCGGCCCGAATCAGACCCTGGAGCCTCAGAGGTTTTTCTGACGGATGGCGGTCACGCCACGGCGATCTTGCGCGGCTTCACGGCCTCGTGCTTCGGCAGCGTGACCTGCAGGACGCCGTCCCGCAGCTCGGCGCCGATCCGGTCGGTGTCGATGGCGTTGTCGTACGTGAGCACGAGTTCGTAGGCCGCATCCGGCGTCTCGCGATGCAGGGCCGTCCAGCCGGCCGGCTGCGTCCACGAACGGCGGCCCGCGATGCGGAGCTCGTCGTTCTCGGCCGTCAGTTCGAGACCGTCCTTGGCCACGCCGGGCAGCTGGACCGTGAGGCGATAGGCTTCGGCGGTTTCCTGCACGTCGTAAAGGGGACGGATCGTGGCGGTGGACTCGGATGCGGAGCACGCGGACCCATCAGCCAGGGAGGCGGCGGGAGCGCGGTTAAGGGAAGGAAGGAGATCGGTAAGCAGTGACATGGTGGTGATGTGGGTTGAAGGTTGAGTGGCGCGGGGGAGTTACTTCACCGCGACGGTGATTTTCTTCGGCTTGGCTTCCTCGCGCTTCGGGAGCGTGACCGTGAGGACGCCGTTCTCGTAGGCGGCGCTGACCTGATCGGCCGAGACTTCGGCGGGAATGGAAACCGAACGGCTGAACGAGGCGGACTGTTCAGGCTGGCCGTTCGTCGCGGGCGTCTTGCGCGCAGCGGTGAGGGTCAGAGTGCCATCAGTCATTTCGACCTGGAGGTCATCACGCGAGACTCCCGGTAGCTCGGCGCGAACGTAGGCATTCGCCTCGTCTTCGTAGAGGTCAACCGGGAACTGGACGATTGCCGAGGGAGCAATGGCGGAGGCAAACCGGCGGCTGATCTCGCTCTCGAGACCCAGCCAAGGCGAACAGAAGAAGCTGACCGGGACGCTGTCCGGACTGCGGTAGGAAGGATAGCTGTAACGAACGATTCTCATGGTGATTCTAGTTAAGGTTTAGGTTTCGGGCACGAAGCCCTTGATGATTTTAACTTCATTGCATGAGGGGTGCCGTTTTTGGACTCGTCATAAGTATCTATTGGTTAGTGCCTTAATTTATATCGGGCCCAATCAGGCGAGACGGGTTGACCACTCTGAGCCGTCTCACTCGGGTAAGATTTACCCAGTGTAACCTAAGGAGTCCCATCCCTTCTGTGGCTGGGTAAAATAGGTAATAAAATAGTGGTATAAACACCCAAATTATCTGAGGCTTTAACCCTAGTTTAGTATGCTTCTTCCCCGTGCAACCCTGATCCGCCTTCTTGGCCTTTTCGCAGCCTACTTGGTTGCGGTGGGCGTGGTGCGATCACAGGTGATCACCCAGACGTTTCAAAATTCGTCGGCCCCGGGATGGACGTTCAGTGGTTCGGGCTACACACCCACGCTCACCTCGGGAGTTTCAGATCCCACCGGCGCCGGCTGGTTGAACCTGACCAACAATATCGGCAACGAAGCCACCAGTGCCGTTTACAACGGAAGTTTCAGTTCCGCAGGCGCCACAGTCTACGCCACGTTCAGCTACCAGATGTACGGTGGCTCCAATGGAACCACCCTCGGCGGTGACGGCCTTACTTTCTTCCTCTACGACGCCTCGAAAACCTTGAGCGTGGGTGCCTATGGCGGTTCTTTGGGTTATGCGCAGAAGACCCTGGCCGGAGGCGGGGGCGCCGACATCAACGGACTGAATGGCGGCTACCTTGCGGTGGGCTTGGATGCCTATGGAAATTTTTCCTCCGGCTCGGAGGGGCGTGTCGGCGGTTACAACGGTGCCACCTCGCCCGTGACCGAGTCCGTCGGCGTACGCGGCCCGGGCAGCGGATTGACGGGGTATTCCTATCTCGGCGGTTCCGGCACCCTGGCGACCCCGCTCGACTCCGCCACCCGACCGACTGTGACCAACACGGTTCAGATCCTCCTCAGCGCCACCAACCAGCTCACCGTGACGCTTTCCCAGGGCGGCTCGACTCCGCAGACGGTCATCCAGATGGACTTGTCCGGCTACACCCGGCCCGACCTGCTCGGCCTCGGCTTCACCGCCGGCACCGGGGCAGCGACCGACAACATCAACGTCAACAATCTCAACATCACGACGCTGGCCTCGAACCTCTGGTCGAACTCCCTCGGCGACAGTCTCTGGGCCAGCAACAACGACTGGAACCCAACCGTGGTTCCGACGATCGGCGCGGACATCCTTTTCGACAACACCTACGTCAGTTCGAATCAGACGATCGACACCGGCATCGACCGCACGGTCCGCTCCATTTCGTTCGATGCGCCCTTCAACTACACGCTGAACAACAATACCCTCACGTTTAACAACGAGGGCGTGGCGGGTTTCTCGGGCATCGCGGTCTCCCAAACCCACGGCACCGGAATTGACACCATCAATTCCAACCTCGCGATGAGCAACGCGATCAACATCCGCAACAATGCCACCGGCACGCTCAACGTGACCGGCACGATTGCGACGGGCGGCAACACCCTCACGCTCGACGGCACCGGCACCGCCACCAATCTCTCCGGCGTCATCTCCGGCACGGGCGCCATCGTCAAGAACGACGCCGGCACCGACACGCTCTCCGGCGCCAACACGTACAGCGGCGGCACGACGATCAACAGCGGCACGCTCAACGCCAACAACGCCACCGCGCTCGGCTCGGCCTCCGTCACCCTCGCCGGCGGTACGCTGGGCTCGACCAACGGCTCAGCGATCGCCAACACCATCGCGCTGACCGGCAACGCCGGCCTCTCCGGCCTCACGACCTCGGGCGCCCTCACGCAGACCGGCGGAAGCTATACGCTCAACCTGGCCAACGCCACCCAGTCGGGCGCCGTGAATATTTCCAACACCGGCACGGCCCGGACGCTCACCGTCGAGGTGGACAGCGGCACGAGCGCGATCAGCGGCGCCATCGCCAACGGCAGCACGAGCACGGGCGACAACCTCACCAAGACCGGCAATGGCACGCTGACGCTCTCCGGCACCAACACCTATACCGGCACCACCGCCATCAATGCCGGCACCGTCCAGTTGGGCGCGAGCAACACCCTGGCCAACACCAGCAGCGTCAACATCGGCGCCTCGGGCACGCTCAACCTCAATGGGTTCTCCCAGAAGATCGCCACGCTCACCGCCTCGGGCGGGGCCTCGTTGAATTTTGGGGCGGCCGGCGGATCCAACACCTTTGTCTTCGGCACTTATGTCGCCCCGACCAGCGGCGTGCTCGTCGTCAACAACTGGTCCGCCACCAACACCTTCGCCACGACGGGCGCGGGCCAGACGGTCAGCACCATCTACATTTCGGGATATGGCGTCGCCTCGGAGGCCGGGAGCAAGACCAACAATATTTACGGGACCGGCGCCAGCGGGGCCTATCTGCTCACCCCCGTCGCCGTGAGCACGGACCAATGGGTGGGCGGCACCAGCGTCAATTGGAATACCAACTCAAACTGGGGCGGTGGCGCCAAACCCACCACCACCCAGATCGCCGTCTTCAGCAACCTCGGCGTTGCTCAGCCCAATGTCACACTCAACGGCGCCAATACGGTGGCCGGCATCCAGTTCGGCACCGGCGCTTCCGTCAGCTACAATATCACAGGCGCCAACACGCTGACGCTGTCCGGCACCGTGCCCTACATCCAGCAGCAAAGCGCCAACAACCAGACGCTCAGCCCGACCACGCTGGCCCTCGCGAACAACACCGTGGCCGACATCACGGGCGCCGGCAACCTGACCATCGGCGCCGCCATCACCGGCACCGGCAAGAATCTCATCAAGGACGGCACGGGAGCGGGAAAACTCATCCTCACCGGCAACAACTCCGGGCTCACGGGCGGCGTGTTCATCAACAACGGCATCGTCCAGGCCGGCAACACCAACGCCCTCGGGACCGGCGCCACCACCGTCTCGGACGGCGCCACCCTGGAACTCTCCGGCGGGATCAGCCCGACCAACGCCATTTCCGTCTCCGGCGTGGGCAGCGCCGGCGCCGGCGCCATTCACAATGTCAGCGGCACCAACACCGCGTCCGGCACCATCACCCTCGGCAGCGACACCCGGATCGCGGCCGACACCGGCACCACCCTGAATCTCACCGGCAACGTGACCGGCTCGGGCACGAACCTGGACCTCGCGGGCGCCGGCGCCCTCAACCTCAACCAGGTCACCACGGGCGCCGGCGGCGTGACCATTGACTCGACGGGGACCGTCACCTTCAACGGCGCCGCGACGGCCAACACGTACACCGGCCTCACCACGGTCAACTCGGGCACGCTGGTGCTGAACAAGACGGCCGGGACCAACGCCATCGGCACCGGCGGGCTCGACATCGCCGGCGGCACGGTGCAGCTCGGCGCCAGCAACCAGATCGCCGACGCCGCGGCGGTTAAAATCGACAATTCCGGCACGTTCAACCTGAACGGGAAGACCGAGACCATCGCCCAGCTCAACAGCACCAGCACCACCGCCACGACGGCGCTTGGCACCGGCGGCAGCCTCACCATCACGGGCGCGGGCAACCTTAATTCCAGCTACGCGGGCCTCCTGACCGGTTCCTCGACGAGCAGCCTGGACGTCAACTCCACCGGCAAGGTCTACCTTTCCGGCAACAATTCCGGCTATGCGGGCACGACCAACATCACCAACGGCACGCTCAACGCCAGCGGTTCCAACAACGTGCTCGGCACGGGCACGGTGAATGTCAGCAGCACCGGCAACCTGCAGCTGCAGGGCGGCATCAGCCTCGGCAACGCCCTCAACCTCAGCGGCACCGGCCCATCCAGCAACGGGGCCGTCGAGAATTTCGCCGGCAACAACACCCTCTCCGGCGCTGTGACGTTGACCGGCGCCACCCGGATCCAGTCCGACGCCGGCACCCTGACGGTTTCCGGCAACGTCGGGCTCGGCGCCAACTCGCTGAACGTCGGCGGCGCAAGCAACACCGCCATCAACGGCGCCATCAGCGGGACGGGCGGGCTGACCAAGGACGGCGCCGGCACCCTGACCCTCGGCGCGGCCAACAGCTTCACCGGCGCCACGGCCATCAACGCGGGCACCGTCGTCGCGAACGCCGCCAATGTCTTCAACAACTCGGCCGCCCTGACGATCGCCTCCGGCGCCGCGCTGAATCTCAACAACCTGAGCCAGACGATCGGTTCGCTGGCCGGCGCGGGCGCGGTGAACTTCGGTTCCAGCGGCACGCTCAACCTCACGGGCGGCAGCACCACCTTTTCCGGCACCCTCGCCGGCGCCGGTACGATCTATATCGGCGCGGGCGCGACCCTGACCCTCGGCGCGAATTTCAACAACTCGGGCATCAACATCGTCCTCGCCGGCGGCACGCTCAACCTCAACGGCACGACCGATACGTTTGGCAACATCACGGTCAGCGGCAACTCGGTCCTCGACTTCGGCGCCTCCACGGCCTCGGTGCTGAACAGCACCTCGCTGACGATGAGCAACTCCAGCGTCACCCTCACGGTCAACGACTGGGTGAATGCCTCGGATTACTTCTACACGCAGAATTTCACCGGCGCCACGACCGATGTCCGCGGCACGACGCCGGAAAACCAGATCACGTTCACTGGCAACTCCAACAATGCCACCGCGTGGCTGGGGTACGATCACGAGATCACGCCCGCCCCCGAGCCGGCGACTTACGGTCTCCTGTTCACGGGCCTCGCCCTCGGGGCCGTGGGCGTTCACCGCTACCGTCGCCGTCGGGCCGCCTGAGCCGACGGGCCCGGCGCCCGGATTTTCCGGCCTAGGCTGGAAAAAATTCCGTGCCCACCGGGGCCATTCGTGGTTTACTGCCTTTTCCTCCCGCATGACCTTTGACTTCGATCACCCGCCCGAGCGCCGTGGCACCGACTCGCAGAAATGGCAGAAGTACGCCGGCCGCGACGTGCTGCCCCTGTGGGTCGCCGACATGGACTTCACGTCGCCGCCCGCCATCACCGCCGCCCTGCAGGCCCGGGTCGCGCATGGCATCTATGGCTACGCCCGCCCGGTGCAGTCCACGACCGACACGATCGTCGCCGCGCTCGCCGCCCGCTATGGCTGGAAGATTGATCCGGCTTGGATCGTCTGGCTGCCTGGCCTGGTCGTCGGCCTGAACGTCACCGCCCAGGCCTTTGCCGACCCGGGCGACGAGGTGCTGACCCTGACGCCGGTCTATCCGCCGTTCATGAGCGCGCCGAAGAACTGCACGCGGATTTCGACGACGGTGCCGTTCGAGCTGCGGCACGGCGCGTGGGCCATCAACTGGGAGGCCCTCGAGCGGGCCGTCACCCCGCGGACCCGGCTGTTTTATCTCTGCAATCCGCACAATCCCCTGGCCCGCGTCTGGCGGCGGGAGGAACTCACCCGGCTCGCCGAGTTCTGCCTGCGGCACAAGCTGGTGCTTTGCTCCGACGAGATCCACTGCGACCTCATCCTCGATCCCGCCCTGCCGCACATCCCGACCGCCCTGCTCTCGCCCGAGATCGCCACCCGCACGGTCACCCTCATGGCCCCGAGCAAGACCTACAACATGCCGGGGCTGGGCACGTCGTTCGCGATCATCCCGGATGCGATGCGCCGCACGCGGTTTGTCCGCGCCACCGCGGGCATCGTGGCGGAGGTCAACACCCTCGGTTTCACCGCCTGCGAAGCCGCCTACCGCGACTGCGAGCCCTGGCGCCAGGCGCTGCTCGCCTACCTGCGCGGCAACCGCGATCATCTGCTCGATTATGTGGCGCGCGAACTGCCCGCCGTGAAGATCGAGGCGCCGGTCGAGGCGACCTACCTGGCCTGGCTCAACGTCACGGCCCTCGGCCTGGCCGATCCCATCGGGCATTTTGAGAAGCATGGGGTCGGGCTCAGTGACGGCGCGTTTTTCGGCGCGCCCAAGGGCCACTATGTCCGGATCAATTTCGGCTGCACCCGCGCCACCCTGACCGAGGCCCTGCGGCGGATGAAGTCCGCGCTGATCGCCCGCTGAACCCCGTGAAACGCGCGTTGCAGGCCGTCTTTCTGGCACTGGCGCTGGCCGCCCTCGCCCAGGGCCTGTGGCAGCACTCCCGGCTCCCGGAACGGGTGATGTCGCACTTCGACTTCTCCGGCCGGGCCAACGGTTGGATGAGCCGCGACGCCTTCCTCGGCTGGCAGGCCGGCACCTTGCTTTTCCTCACCGCGCTGCTCGAGGGCATTGTCCTGCTGCAGCCACGGCTGCCGCGCGAGTTCATCAACCTTCCGCATCGTGACTCCTGGCTCGCGCCCGGCCGCCGCGCCGCCACCGACGCCTGGATTTCCGCCCTCGTGCTTTTGCCGGGATGCCTCGTGCTGCTGTTTTTCATGGCGCTCTTCCACCAGGTTTACCGGGCGAATGTCGCTGGCGCCCGCGGGTTGACACCCAACCCGGGTTGGCTCGGAGCCGCCCTGGTCCTCGCCGTGATCGGCCTGATCGCGGCGATCCTCGCCCGTTTTGCGCGAAACCCGGCGGCCTGAGTCATGCGCCTCGGGCCCTGCGAGCTGTCGTCCAATCTGTTTCTCTCGCCGCTCGCGGGCTACACGAACCTGCCCATGCGCGAGACGGTGCGCGAGCTGGGCGGCCTCGGCTGGGCCACGACCGATCTCGTCAACGCCCGCTCGCTCCTTGAGCGCAACCCCACCGCGCTCAAGCTCGCCGCCACGTCGGCCGCCGACCGGCCGCTGGCCATCCAGCTCTTCGGCAGCGTGCCGGAGGAAATGCGTGATGCCGCCGTGATGTGCCAGGACCTCGGCGTGGAATCCGTCGACATCAACATGGGCTGTCCCGTACGCAAGGTGGTCAGCATCGGCGGCGGCTCCGCCATGATGACCGAGCTCGGCAAGACCGCGGACCTCGTCCGGGGCATGATCGAGGCCGTCAAGATTCCCGTGACGGCGAAGATGAGGCTCGGCTGGGATGACGACAACCTCACCGCCCCCGACCTCGCCCGCGTCCTCGAGGAGGTCGGAGTCGCTGCAATCTTCGTGCACGGCCGCACCCGCGCCCAGGGTTTCAGCGGCACCGTCAATCTCGCCGGCATCCGGCGCGTCGTTGAAGCTGTCCGGAAAATCCCGGTCATCGGCAACGGCGACATCACCACGCCCGAAGCCGCGAAGCATATGCTCGAGGAAACCGGCTGTGCCGGCGTGAGCATCGGCCGCGGCGCGTTCTACGATCCGTGGATTTTCCGCCGGACGGAGCACTACCTGCGCACCGGCGAGCTCACGCCGGAACCGGCCTTTGCGGAGCGGATGCGCGTCCTGCGGCGGCACTTCGAGCGCTACGTGGCGTTTTATGGCGAGGCGCACGGTGCGAGGCTCTTTCGCAAGGTCGCGCCGTGGTATGCCAAGCGCTTCGGCCCGGCCAAGGGCTTCAATCGCCGCATCATCACCATCACTTCCTGCGCCGACTTCGAGGCCGCGGTCGCCGAATACCTCGCGTGGCGCGCGCCGTTTTGCGACGGGCAGGGTGAGCTGCTGCCCAAATACCAGCCGGCCCCGATGGTCGCATCCTTCATGGCCGGGGACGACGAAGGGGCGGCGGGGCGGTCGGCCATTCCCGTGCCCAAGGGCCCGGTGGAGGTCTGGTAGCCCTGATCGGCCCGTCTTGCGCCCCCGGCCCGCGCGTCCGAAGCTACCGGCATGTCCACTGTCAGTCATTTCTGGGAACTGATTCTCGGCACGCTCGTCGCCCTGCTGCCGCTGATCAACCCGCTCACGGCCGCCCCCACGTTTCTCGCCATCACCGAGGGCGACACCCGGGAACGCCGCCTCCAGCAGCTCCGCATGGCCTGCATCTACATGGTCATTATCCTGGTGAGCTTCCTGGTCGGCGGGACCTTCATCATGGGATTCTTCGGGCTTTCGATTCCCGGCCTGCGCATCGCGGGCGGGCTGCTGGTCGCGGGCATCGGCTCCGGGATGCTGGTGGGACCGGCCCGGGACAACGGCGACAGCCGGGCCCACCAGGAGGCCCGCGCCAAGCGTGACGTGTCGTTCTCGCCCCTGGCGATGCCCATGCTCAGCGGCCCCGGCTCCATCGCGGTGACGATCGGCTTCACCTCGCTGGCGACCCAGTGGACCGACTACATCGCGATCATCATCGGCATCGTGACCGTCGCGATCATCACCTACGTCACGCTGCGGCTCTCCGAACGCGTGGTGCGCGTGATCGGGGTCAACGGCATGAACGCGCTCACCAGGGTCATGGGCTTCCTCATTCTCTGCATCGGCATCCAGTTTGTCGTGAACGGCATCCTCAACATCGCGACCGACCCCGTCCTGATCCGGGGCATCCGCGACGCCGTCCTGTCCCGCTAGGCCGCGCCGGATTTTTCTCCTCGGGACTGGACCCCGCCGGGCGCGGCGTGCTCTAGTCCGGCCTCCGCTCCATGCCCCGCTCCACCCCTGCCCGCCCGGCGTCCGCCCGCCGCGAAGACCGGATTTTTGGCCGCTCTCAATGGATCTGGCCCTACGACCACCGCTGGGATCTGCATAATGCCTACGTGCTGTTCCGGCGTGATTTCACACTGGAGCGCGTACCGAGCAAGGCCCCGCTCTTCATCACGGCCGACCAGTCATACCATCTTTATGTCAACGGCGCCTTTGTCGGGCGCGGGCCGGCGCGCGGGTTTCAGTCGCACTGGCCTTACGACGAGATCGACATCGCCCGCTGGCTGGTGCCTGGCCGCAACGTGATCGCGGTGCGCGCGTACAACCCCGGCGAAAGCAATTTCCAATATCTCAGCCAGGGCTACGCCGGCCTGCTCGTCGCGGCGCAATGGGGCGGCGTCCGGCTGCAGACCGACTTGGACTGGAAATGTCTCCCGCAGCCCGGAGTCCGGCGGGACACCATCCGCGCCAGCACGCAGTTGTTCCCGCAGGAGCATTTCGATGCGAGGGCCGGCCCGCCCGACTGGATGAACACCGACTTTGACCACCGCGAGTGGAGCGCGCCCCGCGGGCAGCGCCCGGGTGTGCTGCCCTGGGCGGCGCTGGAGCCCCGTGGCATTCCGCCAATGTTCGAGGAGGCCTCGCGGCCCGGGCGCATCATCGGGACCGCCGAGGGCGAATGCGGCCCCGGCTGGGAATCCGCGCGCAACCTTTACGTCCTGCGCCAGGGCGAGGATCACACCCACGTGGCGTCGGATCTGGACGCGGCATCCTGGGTGGTGCCAGCCACCGGGCCGGGCCGTTTCCGCAGTTATCTCCTCGATCTCGGCAAACCCGTCGTCGGAAATTTTTCCCTGCACGTCGGCGGCGGGCGGGGCGGCGAGGTCTTCGATGTGATTTACACCGAGGTCATTGATCCGGTCGCGTTGAAGCCCGCGCTGCGTTTCCCCGACGGCAGCAGCGTCTCGTTCAGCAGCCGGCTCATCTGTCGCGCCGGACGGACGGAGCACATGTTTTATCATCCGTACGGGTTTCGCTACGCCATGCTGGTCGTGCGCGGCTCGGTCGCACCGCTCACCGTCTCGCCGTGCCTGCGGCGCACCGGCTACCCGGTGGAGCGCCGCGGCGGTTTTCAAAGCTCGGACCGCGTGCTGGAGCAGATTTGGGAAACGTGCGCCTGGTCGCAGCAAAACTGCATGCTCGATGCCTACGTCGACACGCCCTGGCGCGAGCAGGCCCAATGGTGGGGCGACGCGCGGGTGCAGGCGTGGAACACCTTTCATCTCAGCGGCGACGCGCGGCTGTTTCGCCGGGGCATCTATCAGATCGGCGGCCAGACCACGGCCGATGGCCTCACCTACGGTCACGCGCCGACCATGGCCCACAACTGCGTGATCCCGGATTTCACGCTGATCTGGATGGTGACGCAGTGGGACTACTACTGGCAGACGGGCGATCTCCAGCCATTCCGGGACCAACGCGCGGTGGTGGACGGAGCCCTCGCCTATTTTGCGGCGCACACCGGGAAAGACGGTTTGGTCCATTACGATCCCCGGTACTGGCTGTTCCTCGACTGGACGGACCTGCCGCGCGAAGGCGCCTCAAGCATCTATAATCTCTGGCTGGTGATCGCGCTGGAGAAACTCGCCGCCCTGCACCGCCTCGCCCGCGACCCGGCGGCGGCCACCCGCTGCGCACACTGGGCCCGGCGTCTGCGCACCAAGCTGAATGTCCTGGTCAATGCCCGCGGCCTGATGCGCGACGGCTATGACGCCCGGGGAAAACTCCTTTCCAGCACCTCACCGCACGCGCAAACCCTCGCACTCATGACCGGGCTGGCCCCGGACTCGGCCCCGGCGATGGAGCGTTTTCTCCTCGATTACCTCCGGGATGAATCCAGGCACACGGCCAGGCCCAGCGCGTACTGGATCACCTACGTTTACTCGGTGCTTGCCTCGCGCGGCCATGGGGCCGAGGTCGTGGCCCACATCCGGCCGCACTGGGAGCCCATGATTGCCCAGGGCTCCACGTTTGAGCTGTTCCAGGATCATCCGGAATTTCCGATCAGCCACTCCCACGCGTGGTCGGCCCATCCGCTGTTTCACTTCATGAAAATCATCGGCGGCATCCGGCAGGCGGCGCCAGCATGGAGAAAAATCGAATTCTCCCCCGCCTTCATCGGCGCGAACGGCGGGGCCACGGTGCCGACGCCCCGGGGCCCGGTCATCAGCGCCTGGATCCGCGAGGGCTCGCGCGTGCACGTTTCACTTGCCCTGCCGCGGGGTGTCACCGCGACGGTGCGGTTGCCCGGCCGGCCCGCTCTCCGGGTTGCCGGCCGCCACCGGTGGACCGTGGAGGAGGATTCCCGCCGCTGATTCCGGGGCCGGTTCAATACCGGCGGGCCACAGTCGCTCCGCTCGAGTCCTTGAACACAATGTTCTTCGTCTTCGGGTCGATGCTGTCGAACCGGATGCCGAGCGAGGAATCGACCACCTCGCCCAGGCGGACCAGCCGGCCGTTGATGAAAGCGCGGGGTGGCGTGCCCTGGAAGACACCGCTGATCTTCGCATCGGCCACAAACGACCGGAACGCCGGCGTGGCCTCGGTCTCGGCCTCGACCGATTCCGTGGTGATGGTGACTCCGGGAGCAAGGTCGGTCGTCACCGCCGCCAAGACGGGCTTGGAATGCGGATGAACCGGGCGCGCCGGCGCCCGCTCGACCTGGTCATTGACCGGGACGACCGCCTTGGCGGTGTCGGGCTCGGTAACCGGCGGAGCGACCACAGGCTCGGTGTGCACTTCGACCGGCTTGGGTTTGGGCGGCGGCGGCGGCTCGATGATTTTGTAGTAGGCCAAGCTGATGATCGCCGCGGCCATCGCGATGCCGCCGGCGGCAACCAGCAGGAGCTTCAAAATCTTTTTCTTGCGCGCCGACGAGGCCAGTACGGAGGGCGGCAGCCGGCGCACCGGCGCACCGGGGCGCGGCGCACCCGGGCGCAGCGGAGGCTTGCCCGGCGGCGCGCCGGCGGCGACCACGGGAAAAGGCGGGGGTGCCCCCGCGGGTTTTTCAGTTTCAACCGCGGGCTCGGCGGCCGCGGCCTCCACTGCCGCTCCGGGCACCTTGATCTTGAGCTTGATTTTCCCTTCCTCGGCCGCGGGCGGCGCCGGCACTTCCGCCACGGGAGCCGCCGCGGGCTCGGCCGGCGCTTCGGCCGCGGGCTGCGCGGGTTCCTGGTTCAGCTTCGGCTTCAGCCGGATGCGATCGGCCGCGGGGGGGCTGGCCGGTGCAGGCTCAACCGGCGCTTCCACCGGGGTGGCCGCAGCCGCCGGCGGATCACCCGCAAGCTTGGGCTTCAGGCGAAGTTTTCCGCCTTCCGGCTCCGCCGCCGCGGGCGTGGCCGGCACCGGCGCGGCCGCCGGGGCAGCCGGTGGCGTCCCGGCTTCGGGACGCTGGCGCGGCTTCAGGCGCAGCGAAGGTGGCGGTGTTTCGTCACTCATGTCAGGTTGTTAAAAACGAAATTTACGTGCGGCGCGAAACCAAAAAATTCCCTCGCGGTCAATTCCCCCCGGCCTAACTTGTAACGCATCAGCCTTTTTATGAAACGTTCGCTCCTCCTTTGCCTGGTCCTCTCCTCCCTGTTTTTGGCCGGCTGCTGGCACCGCAGCAAGCAGCCCAAGGAAAGTACCGCCGTGGCCACCGAAGTCGAGGAGGCCTTCAAGCAACGCTGGATCGAGAAGCGGGCGGGCGAACTGACCGCGCGGGGGCTGGCGGCCGATGCCGCCCGCCGGCAGGCCAACGATGAATTTCGCGCCCGCTACAGCTACACCCGCGCTGCGGATAAATGAGCGGCGCGGCCTCCCGGGCCGCCGGACGCGGCGCCTTGGCAGCGGCGGCCTGTTACCTGACTTGGGGACTGTTCCCGATCTATTGGAAGCAGCTCGCCGACGTTGACGCCACGGAGCTGATTGCGCACCGGCACGTCTGGTCGCTGGGGTTCGTGCTGGTCCTCATGGCCCTGAGTGGCGGACTGGCCGGGTTGCGGGCCGCCCTGGGTTCCCGCCAGGCCCTGGCGTGGCATGCCGCCAGCGGGCTTTTGCTCACCCTCAACTGGCTGGTCTACGTCTGGGGGGTGAATCACGGGCACGTGCTTGAGACCAGCCTCGGTTATTTCCTCGTCCCGCTCGTCAACATCGCCCTGGGCCGGCTCGTCCTGCATGAGCGATTGCGGCCGCTCCAGTGGATCGCGATCGGCTGCGCGGCCGGCGGAGTGGCACTCCTGCTCCTGCGCGTCGGCCGGTTGCCGTGGATCGCCCTCACCCTGGCGGTCACCTTCGGCGTCTACGGGCTGTTGCGGAAGAAGTCCCCGCTCGGTCCGCTCACCGGCCTCGGCTTGGAAACCCTGCTGCTGTTTCCCTTCGCCCTCGGTTTCCTGGTCTGGCAGCAGTCCGCCGGGGCCGGGGCGCTCGGGCGCGTGAGTTTCCTGGAGGAGGTGCTGCTCATGGGTGCCGGCGTGGTCACGGCGGTCCCGTTGCTGCTCTTCGCCTATGGCGCCAGGCGCATCCGGCTCTCAACGCTCGGCCTGCTGCAATACATCGCCCCCACCGTGCAATTCATGCTCGGGCTCTGGCTCTACCACGAGCCGCTGTCCCGCGGGCAGGTGGCCGCGTTTGCGTTCATCTGGTGCGGCCTCGCGCTCTACACGGCCGACAACCTCCGGGCCCGGCCGCGGGTCACTCGCGCTTGATCTCGACCAGCTCCATCTCGAACACGAGGGTGGCATCGCGCGGAATGCGCGGCGGGACACCCCGCGTGCCATAGCCCATCTCCGGCGGAACAATGACCAGCCGGCGCTCCCCTTTTTTCATGCGCTCCAGAATGTCGTCCCAGGCCTGGATGACCACATCCCGGCCCAGCCGGAACGTGAACGGCCGCGAGGGGTCCGAGATCCGGTCGAAAATCCGGCCGTTGAGCAGGGTGCCCACGTACACCACCGACACCATGTCGCCCGGCTGGGCAAAATCCCCCTGCCCTTCGCGTTCAACTATGTAGCGGATGCCGGTGTTCGTCTTTTTGGCGTTGGGCCAGGTCTTCTCGACGATTTCCAGGTCGTCGGGCGGCAGTTTTTCCCGCTGGGCCCGCAGGGCGGGCGCGGCCAGGAGGAGGAGCAGGAGGAGGCTGGTGCGGCAGAGGGCGGAGACCATGACGGGGATTTTATTTAACGAAGATCAGGCCGATGACACGGACTTTTTTATCGCCGCATGCGCCGCGATCCGCGCCAGGGCCGCGCGCAGCAGCGTCCGGCCCGGCTCCATCCGGTGCCAGGGCGACGCCCCCGAGGGATGCGGCAGCGGGATGCAGTCGGCCGCATGCCCGCGGTAGTCGATGCGGAACGACCGGCCGATCGTCTCCACCAGCGGGCGCTCCCCGAGGAACTGCGAAATCGCCAGCTTGCCGACCGGCAGCACCAGCAGCGGGCGGAGCAGCGCAAACTCCCGCTCGAGCCAGGCGGAACAGTTGGCGATTTCATCCGGGGCCGGCACGCGATCGCCACCCTCGGGCCGCTTACCCGGAAAGCAGCGGCAGACCGCGGCGAAGTAGAGGCGGTCGCGCACCTCGTCCTCCGTCCAGCCGGGCGCCTCGGCGAACCACTTGAAGAGCGTCTTGCCCGCGGTCCAGGCAAAGGGCCGGCCAAGCTTGGGCTCCTTGTCCCCCGGGGCCTGTCCGACCAGCAGCACGCGGCTGGCCGTGGGTCGGCCGACCACGGCCGGCCGGTGCATGCGGGGACAGCGCTCGCACGCGCGAAGCGCGGCGAGGTGCTGTTGAACCTCGGTCACCGAAAGTGTCATTCGCGCCCATGCTGGCGGTCGCCCGCCCCGGCGCGCAAGCCCGGCCGCGATCAGTAGCGGGCGCGGCGCCGGCCGCCGCCGCCGCCAAACCGGTTCCAGCCACCCTGCCGGCTCGGCTTCGAATGGGCTCCGCCCGGCGCCGTCTCGTGGGCGGGTCGCGCGGTGAAGGCCTTGTAAGCGAAACCCTCGAGCTTCAGCTCGGGAATTTTCTGGCCGATGAAGCGCTGGATGTCGCGGATGTCGCCCGCGTTTTCCGGGGTAACAAGCGTGAACGCGTCGCCCACGGCCTGCGCCCGGCCGGTGCGGCCGATGCGGTGGACGTAGTCCTCGGGCTTTTCCGGCACGTCGTAATTGATCACGTGCGAGACGCCGGCGACGTCGATGCCCCGAGCCGCGATGTCGGTCGCGACCATGACCTCGTATTTGCCGGACTTGAAGCCGGCCAGCGCCTCGATGCGCTGGTTCTGCGAGCGGTTGGCGTGCAGCACCGCGACGGAGTGGTTGGCCGCCTTGAGCCGGCGCGCGATCTTGTCCGCGCCGTGCTTGGTGCGGGAGAACACGAGCACGCTGTCGAACTCGGTCTTTGCCAGCAGCGCCTCGAGGAGCTCGAATTTCTGCTCGGCCGCCACGGGATACAGCGCGTGGTTCACCGAGGCATTGACCGATCGGGCGACGCCGATCTCGACCTTCGTCGGGTTGCGCAGAGCAAAGGACGCAACGGCCGCAATCTCCGGCGGCACCGTCGCGGAGAAGAACAGGGTCTGCCGCTCGCGCGGGCAGCGGGCGATGATGTCCTTCACCGCGGGCAGGAAGCCCATGTCGAGCATGCGGTCGACTTCGTCGAGGATGAGAATGTTGATGTCCTGGAGGCTGATGGTGCGCTCCTTGAGATAGTCCATCAGGCGGCCGGGGGTGGCGACGATGATGTCGACGCCGCGCTTGAGCTCGGCGCGCTGGTTGCCGTAGCCGACGCCGCCGAAGATGGCGACGGTGCGGAGGTCGGTGAAGCGGGCGAAATCACGGAAGGCGGTCTCGACCTGGGCGGCGAGTTCGCGCGTGGGCTCGAGCACGAGCACGCGGGTGCGGCCGTGGGCGCCGAGGCGCGTGAGCACGGGCAGGGCGAAGGCCGCGGTCTTGCCGGTGCCCGTCTGGGCGGAGGCGATGAGGTCGCCGCCCGTCAGCACCGCCGGAATGGCGCGCAGCTGGATGGGCGTGGGATCGGTGTAGCCGGCGGCTTGCACGCCGCGGAGTACGTTGTCGGAAAGATTGAGAGCTTTGAAAGGCATGGGACACGGGGCCGCATCAGGGCGGCGGAAGAATACGGCAAAAAAGAAAAGGGACGGAGCCCCAAAGGAGCTCCGTCCCTCGAAAATCAGTTCGTTAGAACAGATCGATTAGTAGCGGCGCTCGCCACGGTCGCGATCGCCACCACGGCCACCGCCACCGCCGCCGAAACCGCCACGGCCGCCACCGCCGCCGCCGCCGAAGCCGCCACCCGGGCGCTCTTCCTTGGGACGGGCCTCATTGACGGTCAGCTGACGGCCGCCGAGATCGGTGCCGTTCATCTTTTCCGTCGCGGCCTTGGCCTCTTCAGCCGTGCCCATGGTGACGAACGCGAAGCCACGGGGGCGACCGGTCATCTTGTCCATGGCGACGTAGAGGTCGGTCACGGAGCCGAACTGGCCGAAAGCGGCGCGGAGTTCGTCTTCGGTGGTCTTGAAGGACAGGTTGCCGACGTATAGTTTGGAGTTACTCATGTGATGTCTCGAAGATCCTACCGTCTGCTGCCAGTTCCGTTCCCACCGTGGGTTTCGAAATCATCACTTAAGCAAAACGCTCAGCCAACGACTCACCAGATGCTGTCATCTAACGTTTTCTCTATCGATAAGCCGCTTAAGACACCCAGACGGGCGGAGAACGCAAGGCTAATCGCGGTGACCCGCACTGCACCAACCGGTTAGATGGAATACCTCGCGCGGACGTCCTCGGGGAGCGGGGTGGCCCGGCCTGTTTGCAGCGTAACCAGCGTGTAATCGCAATGCCCGTCGCAGACCCGCTTGCCGGTCGGAAGCTTTTCGATCTCAAACGCCACGCGGCAGCCGGTTTCGGTGAAATGCTCGATCCAGGTCCGCACCGCCATCCGGTCGCCCCAGCCCAGCGGACGCTTGAATTGGATCGTGGCCGAGGCCATGAACCAGCCGAGGCCCCGGGCCGCAAAGGCCTGCATCGGCATCCGGTAGCAGCGCTCCATCTGGTCAAAGCGCGCCGCCAGCACATAGTCGAGATAGCGCGTGGAATGAACGTGCTGGTAGAGGTCAATGTCGTCCGGGCGGACCGCCAGCTCGGTCTCAAACTTGGAAAAGACGTTCATGATGGGAGAGTCTGCCGCTCACTCAAACAGCCGGTCAACCTCCCGCCGTTCCCGTTTGGTCGGACGTCCGCTGCCCTTCTCCCGCGCCCGGACCTGCTGCATCCGCTGCTCGCGCACCTGCTCAAGCTCCGAGGCCGGCGTGAGGTCGGTGCAGTACTGCGGCACGAGCTTCGCGCCGACCCGGGACGGCGGGGCCGCCACGACGCGCAGCGTGCGCAGGATCAGGCCCTGCCGCACCGTCACCGTTTCGCCCGCCCGCACTTCGCGCGCCGGTTTGGCCGGTCGCGCGTTGACCTCAACGCTGCCCGCCCGGATCGCCGCCGCCGACAAAGCCCGGGTCTTGAAGAGCCGGACGGCCCAGAGCCACTGGTCGAGCCGCACGGCGCCGTGTGCCGGCTCAGCGTCCAAGCGGATTGAAGCCACCGCCAAAGCCCGGGATTTTAAACTCGGTGTAACCGTCCGTGGAGAAGAGCGAGTCGGGCAGCGCGGTTTTTTCGATCCTGGTGACTTCCATGCGCCCCTTTTCGCTGCCACTGGCATCCCGCGTCACGACCCGCAGCGGGAAAAGGCCGCCTTCCCGGGCCGCTTGCGCCCATTCCGGCGAGGGGGCGCCGTGCCCGCCCATCGGGCCCTGCGCCGCCGGGAACATGAAGGTGCCGAGGCCTTTCGCGAGCCAGAGTTCGTGGGTATCGCCATTCTGCCCGGTGAACTTGTATTCGGTGGCGAGATAGCCGGCGATCATCTCCGTGCGGCCGGTGGCGACAGGCGCGGCAGTGGAGTGATGTTCGGCCTGCGCGTGGGCCGAGGCCGCCGCGATCATCTGGCCAAAGGGGCGGCGCATGAAGTTCTTCTGTCCCCCGTGTTCCATAAGGATGATCATCTCCTGGTTCTGGAAATCGAAGATCATGCCGCCCATGCCCCCGCCCGAACGGGAGGAACTCGCCGGGATGTCACAGCGCATCTTGCCCTCCTTGATGGCATAATCGATGGCCTGCGCGTCCTTCTTGCCCGAGGTGACTTCCATATGGACGCGACCTTCAAAGGTATCGGCGGCGGAAACCGCCGTGAGGGTGCCAAGGGCAAACACGGTCGCGAGCAGACCGCGGCGAATCGGGGAAGCGGACAATTTCATGGGAGGAGAAACCTGGGTTAGGGGAGATTCCAAGACCTGTCTGACCGCTCCGGTTTAGGGTTCCCGCGCGCAATCGCAAGACCGACATCAGGCGCAAGAAAAACGCGCGCCCGGTCGGGCGCGCGGTCTGGACCGATGAACCGGTGGCGAGGTCAGCCTGATTTTGCGCGCGGAAAATCGGCGCGCAGCCAGTCGTCGAGCAGGGCCTTCTCGAAGCGCAGGTTGTCGGTGGCCGCCGTGTTGGCCTTCATCATGAAGGCGAGGTCGCGCAGCTGGCGCTTGCCCTCCTTCACCACCTTGCCGTCGGCGCCGGTGAGCCTGAACTCCAGGTCCACCTTGGGCGGGTAGATGTCCTTCACGATGCGGACATCCGTCATCTGCGGCCCGCGCCACGGCTCGAAATCCCCGGCCATGTCCACATCGGTCACCGTGATGACGAGCTTCTGGCCGGCGGGAATGTAATCCTTGGAGCGCTGGACCAGGTAGTCCTTGAGCTGTGCGAGGATGGCATCGCGGTCCTTGTCGTTTTCGGCGTAGGTATTCCTGACATCGGCGAACTTTTCCGGATGGGAGAAGATCACCTCGGTTTGATTGTCCGGGCTTGCGGCCGGGCCGGCGGCGAAGCCCGCGTGCGCCGCAGCCAGCCCGGCGAGGGCGGTGAGAAACAGGCGGATGGTTTTCATGGTTTCGATGGGACGCAGCTTGGCGGGGAATAGTTCCACGGCGGGCCCGCGAATCGCCCGCCGTCAGGCCTGCGTCTCAGCCCGGCGGGCGGCCAGCGCCTGCGCGGCGTCCGGCGAAGGCGCAATCGTGACGATGACAAACTTGCTGGTCGGGGTATTGCTCTTCGCCGCCACGCTGCCGACCGGCACGAGCACGTTGGCCTCGGGAAAATAAGTCGCCACACAGCCTCGCGGGATGCGGTACGGTGCGACCATGAAGTGCTTCGCCTGGCGTTCAATTCCGCCGTGGCGGTTGGTGAGATCCACCATCTGGCCCTGCTGCAGGCCCGCCGCCCGGAGATCATCCTCGTTCATGAACACCACGCGGCGCCCGCCGAACACGCCGCGATAGCGGTCGTCCAACCCGTAGACCGTCGTGTTGAACTGGTCATGCGTGCGGATTGTCATCATCACGAACTCGCCCGGGGCAAAGGCCCGGGGCGGGATGGGCGCGACCACGAAGGCGGCCCGGCCCGTCGCGGTCTTCCATTCGCGGCGGTCGCGCGGACCGTTGGGCAGGTAAAAGATGCCTTCGGCAATGCGGCGGTTGTAGTCCCCGAAGCCGGGGACCACCCGGGCGATGTGATCGCGGATCAGCGCATAATTTCCTTCCAGCTCCTCCCACGCCACTCGCGCCGAACGGCCCAGCACCGCCCGCGCCATCCGCGCCACCACCGCCGGCTCGCTCAGCAGGTGCGGTGACGCCGGCTCAAGCCGGCCGCGGGAGGGGTTGATGATCCCCATCGAGTCCTCGACGGTGACAAACTGCTCCCCGGTTTGCTGCACGTCGCGCTCGCTGCGGCCCAGGCACGGCAGGATCAGCGCGGTGCGGCCCGTGACCAGGTGCGAGCGGTTGAGCTTGGTTGAGACGTGCGCCGTCAGCGCGCAGCGCCGCAGCGCCGCGGCGGTGAATTCCGTGTCTGGGGTCGCCGAGAGGAAATTTCCCCCCATCGCAAAGAACACCCGCACCCGGCCCGCGTGCATCGCCTTGATCGTGTCGACCGTGTCGTGTCCGTGCCGGCGCGGTGACTTGAACCCAAACTCCGCGTCGAGCCGGTCGAGCCACTCGTCCGGCATCTTTTCAAAGATGCCCATCGTGCGGTCGCCCTGCACATTGGAGTGGCCGCGCACCGGGCAGACCCCGGCGCCCGGCCGGCCGATGCTGCCGCGCAGCAGCAGGAAATTCACGACGGTCTGGATCGTCTCGACGGAATTCGGCTGCTGCGTGAGTCCCATCGCCCAGCAGCAGATCGTCGCGCGCGAGCGGACCGCGATCTGCGCCGCCGCGGCGATCTGCTCCCGGGGCACGCCGCTGTCCTCGATGATCGCGTCCCAGCCGGTGGCCCGGAGATCGGCGACCAGCGCCTCGAATCCGTCGGTGTGTTCACGGATGAAGGCGTGGTCAAACACGGTGCCCGGCGCGGCGTCCTCCGCGGCCAGCATTTCCTTCATCAGGCCCTTGAAGAGCGCGAGGTCGCCGTTGATGCGGGGCTGCAGCCAGAGGTCGGCCAGGCGCGCGCCTTCGCCGAGGAGCGTGGGCAGCGCCTTCAGCGGATTCATGAAGTGCTGCGGGTTCTTGAAATGCTCGGTGCCGACCTCCGGCAGCGGGTTGACCGAGACGATCACCGCCCCCTTCGCCTTGGCCTCCTCCAGCGTGGCCAGCATCCGCGGGTGGTTTGTGCCGGGATTCTGGCCGATGATGAAGATCGCCCCGGCCTTTTCAAAATCATCCATCCGCACCGTGCCCTTGCCGATGCCGATGCTCTCCCCGAGTGCCGCGCCACTCGACTCGTGGCACATGTTGGAGCAGTCGGGCAGGTTGTTGGTGCCGAATTGCCGGACAAACAGCTGGTAGAGAAAGGCCGCCTCGTTGCTGGTCCGGCCCGAGGTGTAGAAGGCCGCCGCGTCCGGCGTCGGCAGCGACCGCAGTTCCGCCGCCACGAGCGCAAACGCCTCATCCCATGAAATCGGCGCATAGTGCGTCGCTTCCGGCCGCAGCACCATCGGCTCCGTCAGCCGGCCCTGCCGGTTGAGCCAGTAATCGCCCTGCGCCAGCAGCTCGGCGACGGAGTGCCGGGTGAAAAATTCCCGGTCGATCCGCTTTGGCGTCGCCTCGTCGGCCACCGCCTTCGCCCCGTTCTCGCAGAACTCAAAGGTGTGCCGCCGGCCATCCGGACTCGGCCAGGCGCAGGACTGGCAGTCAAAGCCGTCCTTTTGGTTCACCTCCAGCAGCAGTTTGGCACCGCGCCAGGGCCCCACCTCCATCAGGCCGTAGCTCGCCGTCTTGCCCACGGCCGCCAGGCCCGCGGCCGCGGCACTCGGCTGGCCGAGGTGCGGCGGAACGGATTCGGGCGGAGGCTGCGCGGACGGCGGGGTGGACGGGGCGGAAGTGGACACGGCCCTTTCATTTCGCCCGGTTTGCGCTAGGTTTCAAGTCTCGCGCCGTCATGTTCGCCAATCTCCTCCAGCTCATCACCCGCCGGCCGCCGCCCGACTTCGAGCAGCGCTTCGTCCAGGAGGTGCATGTCACGCAACGGAGCCAGCGCAACCGCCGGACCGAGCGGATCATCCTCGCCGGCTGGCTGCTGATCCTCGGCAAGAGTTTCCTGATGATCTGGCTGGTCGACAAGTACCACCTCCCGTTCAACGCGAACTGGGTCATTGTGCCGACCGTGATCTCCGCGCTGCTGTGCACCGCGGTGTACTTCCTGCGGGACTAGCGACGGAACTTTGGAGGGACGATTTACGGGGGACGATTTTCCCGGACCCCTCCGGACCGGTGCCTTGCGGCGGTTGTTCGCCGTAAAATCGTCCCTCGCACCCCGTAAATCGTACCTCCCGGTCAGTTTGGGATTTTCTCCCCGTGATTTTTCAGTTTCCTGCGGGGATGCCCATCGTGCCCGGACTCCGCAGCCCCTACGCCAAGGTCGGCCGTCTCGTTTACTTCGGCCGCATGCTCGACAAGATCCGCCTGCATGCCGCGCAGACCCTGCCGGCCGGCGACTACGCCGCAAACCTCGGCAAGGGCTTTGACGGCCGCTGCTGCAATTTCCTCGGCATCAAGTACGACGACCTCAAGGCCCGCACGCTCGCCGGCGGCCTGGCGGACGAGCAGCTGCTGGCCTGGGCCCACGAGCAGGGCGGCGCGCGCACCGACGAGCAATGCGAGGTCTGGAGCGGTTTCATGATGAAGCGCGGCTGGCGCGACGCGGGCGCCGAGATCCTCGCCCAGCGCATCCGGGAGAGCCGGCTCGAGGCCAAGCCCATCCTCACGATGTTTGACTACATCGACTTCGACGAAGGCCGGGATCCGGTCGCGGCGAAATCCTGGCTCGGCTGAACGCGGCGGCCGATGGTCATCCTCCTCATGGGCGTCGCCGGCAGTGGCAAAACCACCCTGGGCCGGAAACTCGCCGACGAGCTCGGGTGGGGTTTCGTCGACGCCGATGCGTTTCACCCTCCGGCCAACGTCGCGAAAATGAGCGCCGGCCAGCCGCTCGACGACCACGACCGTATGCCCTGGCTCGCCGCCATCCGCACCTACATCGACACCCGGCTGGCCGCCGCCCAGAACGCCGTCGTCACCTGTTCCGCCCTCAAGCAGCGGTACCGCGCTGCGCTGATCGGCGATCCCGCGCAGGTGAAGCTCGTCTATCTCAAGGGAACGCGCGACCTGCTCTGGACGCGCATCAGTGGCCGGCAGGGCCATTTCATGAAGCCCGCCATGCTCGACAGCCAGCTCGCCACGCTGGAGGAGCCGGCTGAGGCCCTCGTGGTGGACATCGCCCAGGCTCCCGAACAGATCATCGTCGCGATCCGCCGCGGGCTTTCCGTATGAGCACGCCCGCCGGCAAACGCCTTCGCCTGCTGGCCAGTGCGCTCAGCGTGCTGGTGCTCCTCGCGGCCGTGGCCGCCGGGTGGTTTTACCGGGAGCTGCGCGCCAGCCTGCCGCGGCTGGACGGGACTGCGGCCCTGCCCGGCCTGAGTGCGAACGTGACGGTGGCGCGCGATGCGCTCGGGATTCCCTGGGTGCGCGGAGCGTCGCGCGCGGATATCGCCCGGGCGCTGGGGTATCTCCATGCCCAGGACCGGTTTTTCCAGATGGACCTGCTGCGCCGCCGCGGAGCCGGCGAACTCGCCGAGTTGTTCGGCAAAGCCGCGCTGCCACTCGACCAAACCACGCGGGTGCACGGCTTCCGGCAGCTCGCAGAAAAGGTTTACGCCGGGATCGCGCCGGCCGAGCGGGCCCTGCTGGAAAATTACACCGCCGGCGTCAACGCCGGCCTCGCCGCCCTCAGCCAGAAACCCTTCGAGTACCTCGTGCTCCGCACCACGCCGCGGCCGTGGCGGCCGGAGGACAGCATCCTCGTAATCTATGCGATGACGCTCGACCTGCAGGACTCGACCGGGGCCTATGAACTCTCTCTCGCCACCCTGCGCGACCAGCTGGGTTTTGCCGGCGTGGCTTTTTTCGCCCCGGTCAGCACGCCCGATGACGCCGCGTTGGACGGCACCACCGCAGCGCTCGCTCCCATACCGTCGGAGAAGATCCTCGACCTGCGGAGCGCGCCCGCCAGCGGCACCGCCGCCCTTCGCCTGATCCCGCGCCCGGGCTACGCGGCCTGCCTGGCCCCCGATGCGGAATGCCTGCCCGGCAGCAACAGCTTCGCTCTCTCTGGCGCCCACACCGCCAACGGCGCCGCGCTGCTCGCCAACGACCCCCATCTCGATCTCAGCGTGCCGAACATCTGGTACCGCGCCTCGCTTGAGTGGAACACGCCCGCCCCCTGCCGCATTTCCGGGGTCACGCTGCCCGGGCTGCCCGTCGTGGTCATCGGGAGCAACGGCCACATCGCCTGGGGATTCACCGATGCCTACGCCGACACCGGCGACCTTGTCGCCGTGGAGGTGAACCCCATCGACCATTCGCTCTACAAGGTGCCCGGCCGAGACGAGCTCATCCCGATTGAAAAGCGCCGCGCGACCATCGCCGTGAAGGGTTCCGACCCGGTCACCCTGGAGACTCCGTGGACGTATTGGGGGCCGATCGTCGCCACCGATTCGAAGGCGCGCCCGCTTGTTTACCACTGGCTCGCGCACGATCCCGCGGCGACCGACCTCTCCATGATGCACCTCGCGGAAGCGCAGACCGTGCCGGAGGCGGTCGCCATCGCCCATCGCGCCGGCATGCCCGCGCATAATTTCATCGTGGCCGATTCCGCCGGACAGATTGCCTGGACCATCATCGGGCGCCTCCCGAAGCGCGTGGGATTCGACGGCCGTCTGCCGACCTCATGGAGCTATGGCGACCGTCGCTGGGACGGGCTGCTTCCGCCCGACGAGGTTCCCGCCATCATCGCCCCGCAGGGCGGACGGCTCTGGACAGCCAACAACCGCGTGGTCGGCGGCTCCGCCCTCAAGCTGATCGGCGACGGCGGCTTTGCGTCGCCGCCCCGGGCCGCCCAGATCCGGGACGGGCTCACCGGGCTGGAGAAGGCCACCCCCCGGGACCTGCGCGCGATCCAGCTGGATGACCGGGCCCTGTTCTTGGGCCGCTGGCAGAAACTCCTGCTGGCGGTGCTGACGCCGGAGGCCGTCGCCGGGAAAAAAACCCGCGCCGAACTCCGGCGTCTCGCCGAGCACTGGGATGGCCGCGCGAGCACCGATTCCGCGAGCTACCGCCTCGTGCGCGCCTTCCGCACCCACACCGCCGACCTGGCCCTTTCGCCCATCTTCGCCGGCTGCATGGAGGAGACACCCGGATTTGACTGGCACCGGTTTCACTATGAGGGCCCGCTGCAGGTCCTGCTCCGGGAAAAACCGCCCCACCTGCTCGATCCGAAATATGCCAGCTGGGACGACCTGCTGCTCGCGGCCGCCGACGCCGCCACGGCCGATTTCGAGAAACAGGGCGTGCCGCTCGACGAAGCCACCTGGGGCCGGCGCAACACCGCGAAAATCTACCACCCCTTCGGCCGCCTGCTCCCCGCCTGGCTGGCCGGCTGGCTGAACATGCCCGCCGATCCGCTGCCCGGCGATGTCGACATGCCCCGCGTGCAGACCCCGACCTTCGGCGCCAGCATGCGGCTCGTCGTTTCACCCGGGCACGAGGAGGAGGGCCTGCTGCACATGCCCGGCGGGCAGAGCGGGCATCCCCTCTCGCCGTTCTACCGCGCCGGCCATGAAGCCTGGGTAAAAGGGGAACCGACCCCGCTGCTTCCGGGCCCCGCCGAACATACGCTCACGCTGACGCCCTGACCCGCCGCCGCCGCGGAGTTTGCCATCGCCCGCGCCTCCCGTCCAACCTCCGCCATGCTCCACGTCCTCGACCATCCGCTCGCCGCGCACGTCATCACCCATCTGCGCGACAAGACGACCAAGCCCGCCACGTTCCGGACGCTCTGCTACCAGATCAGCCTGCTGCTCGCGGTCGAGGCGACCCGCAACCTCGCCACCGAGACCAAGGCGATCGAGACGCCGCTCGAGCCCGTCACCGGCCGCGTGCTGACGCATCAGCCGCTGGTGGTCGTCCCGATCCTCCGCGCGGGGCTTGGCATGGTGCAGCCGTTTCTCGACATTTTTCCCGACGTGAGCGTCGGCTACATCGGACTCGAGCGCGACCACACCACAGCCATTGCCCGCAGCTACTACTGCAAGCTGCCCGTGGTCACCGGCCGCCGCGTGCTGCTGGTCGACCCGATGCTCGCCACCGGCGGCTCCGCGGTAAAGGCCATCAATGTGGTGCGCGACCAGGGTGGCGCCGACCTCACCCTGATCAGCATCGTGAGCTCACCGGAAGGCGTGGCCGAGGTGGAAAAGCACCATCCCCGGGTCCCCATTTTCACCGCCGCGCTGGACCGCGGGTTGAATGCGAAGAAATACATCCTGCCTGGTCTCGGCGATTTCGGCGACCGGCTCTACGGGACCTGAACCCTCATGCAACTCCCCGCCCAACTCGGCCTGACCTATCTCGCCTCCGAACTCGTCCTGCGGTTTTCCCGCCGCTCGGGCGGCAGCGCCAAGCCATCGGACGGCGGCTCCCTCGCCCTCCTGTGGGTATCCATCGGGGTCGGGATCGGACTCGGGATCTGGCTGGCTTTCGCAGTCCCGGTTGCCGGCTTTTCCCTGAGTCCCGCCGTCTCCCGGCTTGTCGTGGCGCTCTTCCTGGGCGGCCTGGTCCTGCGCTGGTGGGCGATCCTGGTGCTGGGAAAGTTTTTTACGGTCGATGTCGCCATCGCCACCGATCACCAGCTCGTGGTACGCGGGCCTTACCGCTGGATGCGGCATCCTTCCTACACGGGCATGATGCTGGCGTTCGCGGCGTTTGCCCTGACGCTCCAAAACGGGCTGTCGCTCGCAGCCGTGCTCATCCCTATCTCCGTTGCGCTCGCCTACCGCATCCGGGTCGAGGAGGCCGCGCTGCTTTCGGCCTTCGGCGAGGAATACCGCCGCTATTCCCTGACTGCCAAACGGCTGGTCCCGGGTTTGTATTAGGTCGCCTGTCAATTGGTTGTATCCTACCACGCGAAGCAAGGTAGCCAGGGGCGGGTCGCCTCATTCTGCCTTGGGGATCCGTCCCAGGTCGGAAAAATTCAGGTACTGGGACACCGTACCCTTCACTAAACCCCGGAGTGAGTCCGTCCGATGGTTCTTGCAGGGGCGGCCTTTGGCCGCGCCCACCTGCCTTCCTTCACCCAATCAACCATGAACATCACGAGTACCTCAGCGACCGGCTCTGCTTACGCCACCGGTGCCAGTTCACAGGCGCAGCAAACCAGCGCCGACTTTCAGGCCATTGCCTCCGCCCTTCAGTCCGGCAATATCACCCAGGCCCAGCAGGCCTTCGCGCAGCTCCAAAAGGACAATCCCAAGCTGGCCCAGGCCATGAACTCGGCCCCCAGCAGTTCCGACAGTCCCGCGCTCACCGACCTCAAGACCCTGGCCTCGGCCCTGAAATCCGGCGATCTGTCCGGCGCCCAGCAAGCCTTCACGCAGCTGCAGCAGGACGTGCAGGCCACCACTGGAAAACACCACCATCATCACCACTCCGCTGACGCATCGGCCGCGGCCTCCACCGACGGGGACACAGACAGCCCGAGCACCGACACCAGTCCGACGGCCGGTTCCACCTTCAGTGCGATCGCCTGATCCTTCACCGGGCGGCTAAACCAGCGCGTCGTGCAGAATCTCCGCCGGATGCAGCGCCCGGCGGCCGGTCGCGTCCTTGATCTGATGCCGGCAACTCGTGCCCGGTGCGGCCAGCAACGTGTCGGCGGGCGTCGCGCGCACCGCGGGGAACAGCACCAGCTCGCCGATCTGCTGCGAGAGCGCAAAGTGCTCCGCCTCGTACCCGAATGAGCCGGCCATGCCGCAGCAACCGCTGGGAATCAGCTGCACGGAATAATTGGCCGGCAGCTCCAGCGCCTTCACCGTCGGCGTGAGCGAGGACAGCGCCTTCTGGTGACAGTGGCCGTGCAGCTTGATCCGGCGCGGCTCCGTGGTGAAAGACTCCCGCCGGATCCGGCCGCCGTCGCGCTCCCGCGCCACGAATTCATCGAACAGCAGCGCGTTTTTCCCAAGGGCCTGGGCCGCCGCGACCAGGGGCGCCGGCACCAGGTCCGGCACCTCGTCGCGAAAGCCGAGGATCGCCGAAGGCTCGATCCCGATCAGGGGCGTCTCCGCAGTGATCACGTCCTTGAGCAGTTCGACGTTCCGGATCGCCAGGTCCCGTGCAGCACGCAGCAGGCCCTTGGAGAACTGGGCGCGGCCGCTGTCCACGTGCGCCGGGATCACGACTTCATAACCCAGCCGGTTGAGCAGCTGCACCGCCTTGATGCCCACATCGGTGTCGTTGTAGTTCGTAAATTCGTCGCAGAAGAGAAACACGCGCCCGTTCGTCCAAGGGCCGCCGCGGTTCGCATGCCGTGCGTGCCAGCGGCGGAGGGTTGTGGCGTGCAGCTGCGGGATGCTGCGGAGGGGCGAAAAGTGGGCGAGTCTCTTGATGAACCCGCTCGTCACGCCGTTCGTCACGACCCAGTTGAACACTCCGGGTACGAGCGAGGCCAAGGCCATGGACTGGGAAAAGCCGGCGACGAGCCGCGAGCGGAACGGCACCCCGTGCGCATCGTGGTAGTGCTGCTGCCACTCGGCCTTGAGCCGCGCGATGTCCACGTTGGAGGGACACTCCGACTTGCAGCCCTTGCACGAGAGGCAGAGCTCCATCACCTCCGCGATTTCGGCGCTGTCGAACGGCCGGGCCGCATCGCGCGGGTGCGTGAGCATGTGGCGGAGCATGTTGGCGCGGGCGCGGGTCGTGTCGCGCTCGTTGCGGGTGGCCATGTAGCTCGGGCACATGGTGCCGCCGGCCAGCTGGGTCTTGCGGCAGTCGCCCGAGCCGTTGCATTTCTCGGCGGCGCGGAGCACGCCCCGCGCGGCCCTGAAATGGAAGATGGTCGCGTAGTCCGGCACGGCCTCCCCGGGCGCATGCCGCAGCGCGGTGTCCATGGGCGGCGTGTCGATGATCTTGCCCGGGTTCAGCCGGCCGTCGGGATCAAAGGCCGTCTTCACCCGCCGCATCATCGCGTAGCACGCCTCGCCCACCATGAACCGGATGAACTCGCCGCGCAGGCGGCCGTCGCCATGCTCCCCGCTGAGCGAGCCGCGGTATTTTTTGACGAGCGCCGCGACATCCGTCGCGATGTCCCGGAACATCTTCAGCCCCTCCGGCGTTTTCAGGTTGAAGAGCGGCCGCATGTGCAGCTCCCCCGAGCCGGCGTGGGCGTAGTAGACGCAGTTGATGCCGTACTTTCCCCGCATCAGTGCGTCGAACTCGCCGATGTAGGCGGGCAAATCCCCGACTGCGACCGCGGTGTCCTCGACGACCTCGCGCGGCTTGGCGTCGCCGGGCACATTGGAAAGGAGCCCCTGGCCGGCGCGCCGCAGCTCCCAGACCCTGTTGCCGTCCTCGCCCCACAGCACGGGAAAGGCGTGGCCGAGCCCCGCCGCCCGCAGCTCCGCCTCGAGGGCGCCGAGTTCCCGCCCGAGGTCCTCCCGCTGTTCGCGGCGGAGCTCGATGACGAGGATGGCCCCGGGATCGCCCTGGACGAAGAACCGGTTTTTGGCCTGCTCGAGGTTCTGCTTCGTGCACTCGAGGATGTGGCGGTCGATCAGCTCGACGGCGCTGGGCCGGTGGCGCAGCGCGAGCAGCGTCGCGTGCAACGCTTCCTGGACGGTGTGGAAGTGGGCGCACAGCAGCGCCCCCGGCGGCGGCAGCGGCTCGCAGTTGAGCTCGAATTCCAGGCCCAGGAACAGCGTGCCCTCGGAGCCGGCCAGGAGCCGGCAGAGGTTGAAGGGTTTTTCCGAGGCCGGATCGAATACCGCGCAATCCATGAGCTGGTCGAGCGCGTAGCCGGTGTTCCGGCGCGTGACCGCGGGTTTCGGATAGTTCTCGCGGATCAGCCGCCGGTTCTCCGGATCCGACAGCAGGTCGCGAACGGTGCGGTAAACCCGGGTCTCCAGCGTCTCGGGCCCCGCGCACTTCGCGGCGAATTCCTCCCGGGTCAGCGGGCCGAAGGTCGCCTCCGAGCCATCGCTCAGGAGGCCGCGCGCCGACACGAGGTGGTCGCGGGTCGAGCCATAGACCACGGAGTTGGAGCCGCAGGAATTGTTGCCGACCATCCCGCCGAGCATGGCGCGGTTGGCTGTGGAGGTTTCGGGGCCGAAGAGCAGGCCGTGCGGCTGAAGGGCGAGATTGAGCTCGTTGCGCACCACGCCCGGTTGCACGCGCACGCGGCGGCCCGGCGCATCGATCGACACGATGCGGGTGAGGTGCCGGCCGAGGTCCATGACCAGGCCGGAACCCACCACTTGTCCGGCCAGGGAGGTGCCGGCGGTGCGCGGAATGATCCCCAGCTGGTGTTCCCGGGCAAAGGCCAGCAGGGCCCGCACATCCGCCTCGCTGCGGGGCAGGGCGACGGCGGCCGGCAACTCCTGGTATTCCGAGGCGTCCGTCGCATAAAGCAGCCGGGCCGTGCGGCCGGTCTGCAGTTCACCCTCAAGCTGCGCGGCGAGCCGGCTGTAATCGGCGGGAGTGGGCGTGGACATCAGCGGGGAAACTAAAAGTCCGGCACGCGGCGTGGCGAGCTTCGCGCAGACACCCTACCCTGGATGCAGGCCGGATGCCTGCGCTACTCCAGCCAGCCGCCCGTCGCCTGCAGCGGGGTCAGCTCCCCGCGGCGCGTGATCCAGACCGCCAGCGCCTGCCGGGAAACACCGGCGGCTTTGGGCCGCTCCAGAGCGATTTCCGCTCCCGGTGCGCCGTGCACAAGAATGAGCGCCACGAACTCCTGGTGCAGCGTCTCGCCGGAATTTTCGCCGGCGGTCACGCGCGACACGATGCCTCCTCCCAAAATTGCCGCATGAACTTCATAGCTCCGGGCCTCCGCCGGGCCCGGCGGCGAAAACTCCACCCGCAGCGCCACGCCGTCATACGCGGCCGTCAGCCGGCCGGCCGGCCGGCCCGGGGCCAGCACACCGGCTCCCGCCTTTGCTTCGACCCCGTTGCGCACCACGCACGGGGTATAGACGCTGTCGCTGTGCCAGGCCGCGGCGTAGGCGTATTCGCGGGCGGTGAATTCCCGCCTGGAAAAACGGTCGGGCCAGCCGAGCCGGTTCCAGTAGTCGACATGGAATGCGACCGGCACGAAATCACGCCACAGTCCCGGGTCGGCGCGCAGCGAGCCCAGCCAGCGCTCCGCCGGCGGACAGCTGCTGCAGCCCTCGCTGGAGAACAGCTCGACCAGCGCCGTCTGCGCCGGCCCGCTGGTGAACTGCGCGGCCGCGGCGCGCAGCCCGGCGAACCCCGCCAGCCCGATGCCCAAAAATAAAAACGGCCTCATGCAGGACATGAGGCCGTCGGGCCGAAACTTATTCCGCGCCGGGCGGGAGATTATTTCCAGTTCAGCAGCAGCCGGGTGAAGTAACCGGTGTCGAGGCGCTCGATCCCGGGACCGGGCTTGCTGTTATAGTCATTGTTCACGCCCATCCGCAGCTTCCAGGCCGGGTTGGCCAGCGGAATCTCGTAGAACGACTCGTGGGTGAAGTGGAAATTGCTGAAATCGTTGAACGAGGGCACGTAGGTGAGGCGGTTCACGATCTTCGACGTGGTGAACGTCCACTCGTGGTTGACCCCGAAATCCAGACCCATGGTCTTCAGCGCCGGCTGGGTGATGTCGCCGTACCCTTCGTAGCGGAACGAGAGACCGGAACGGAACGTGAGGAGGTGCATCGGCTCCTTGATGACATCGTAGCCCAAGCCCGCGGCCGCGGTGTTGTAGAGATTGATGTCCTTGGGCCGGTCAAAGCCGGCTTCGTCACGGGCGTACCAGGAGAGGCTGCCCGAGAAGTTGTCGGCATAGTCGACCCCCGCCTTGAACTGGTCGGCGGACGTGACGCCGTCGGAAACCTGCCGGTTGTAGGCCGTGTAGAACTGGAGGGTGTCCTCCGGGGTCTTGAGCGTGGCGCGGAAGCTGGCGGCGGTGCCGAGCTGCTCCTGGTTGCCGGTCTTGCCCGCGACGTCCACCCCCGCCTCATAGGCCCAGTGGCGCTCCCGGGCGGCGAGGGCCTGTTTCATGGCGGTAACCTGCGGGTCCTCGCCCGTGGGCGTCCAGGTGGCCGCCACCTTCTCCACCTTGGTGGAGAGCTCGCCGTCGGCCCCGGTGATCTTCATCACGCCGGCATCATCGGTCACGATGCCCTGCAGCGTGGTGCCGGTCGCGAGACGCACCACCACCGGCGCATCCGTCACGATCCCGGTGACCTCGGATTGCTTGACGATGAGGTCGCCCGCGTAATCGGTGGAAACGTAAACCTTGCCGTCATCGATCTTGGTGACCTTGCCCACGATGCGGGCGCCGTTCTTGGTCTCAACGACATCGGCCAAGGCCTGCGTCGTGAGAAAAGCGGCGCTGGCGAGAACTAGAGCGTTTTCGATTTAATTAGTCCCATATTGGGCGTGCCGAAAGAAGCCCTGGCAGTGATCAGGTTGGAAGCGGGCGAGGCTGCGCGCGACGGCTGGCTGGAGGGTCTCAAGGGTGCGGGCCG
>Ga0316224_1000606_pt1 | contig 48254 bp, 26 predicted proteins | sample TBH18013metaG_FD_206254 | JGI IMG/M metagenome (GOLD analysis project Ga0316224, IMG submission 206254) | Freshwater microbial communities from Trout Bog Lake, Wisconsin, USA - TBH18013 | ecosystem: Environmental > Aquatic > Freshwater > Lake > Hypolimnion/Profundal zone | place: USA: Wisconsin... | reverse complement strand
GGCATTGTTACCGCTATCCGCAAAATAAATATTACCGGCACTGTCTACCGCGATACCGCCCGGACTGCTGATGCTGCCGGCCATTAAGGTTTGCACGGATATTCCACTGACAGTCAAGCTCTGCTTGCTGATGGCACTGCCGCTGTCGCTATCCCAATTACCGGCGACAGTCAGATTATAAGCTGCGCCGCTCAGCGGGGCTGTACCATTGTTATTAACAAAGGTGTTAACAGCCGCCTGATCGGTACTGCTTAAGCTGATGCTAAAACCGGTTGCGCTAAGATTGCTGACGATGTCATTTGTGGCACTAAAACTGTAACTGCTGCCTGCCCCAGTCAGTTTAAAGTCACCCAAAGCAATGCCATTAACGCTGCCGTGATTGTCCAGATTGGCACCAGTCACCGTAAACACCCCGGTAGCCGCATTGTAGGCTACGCCGGAAATGGTTGGCGCTGTGACATTACTGACTGTCACCGCTTGCGTAGTCATTGCTTTACCGCCGGTATCCCAACCACTGTTGGTGCTGAGATTGTATAGCGTAGCGCCATCGTTGGCTTTTGTGCCGTTTTTGTTAAGCAAACCGTCAACCGCCAGTTGATCAGCAGTTGAGAGCTGTATGGTAAAACTGCTGCTGGTGGCCGTGCCGCTTACCGCGCTGCCGCTACCTAAGGTATAACTGCCGCCGCCATCGCCTTTCAGGCTGAAGTCGCTAATCACGTAGCTACTTGAGGTGGTCGCGAGATTGCTGCCGCTGACCAGCAACTGCCCGGTTGCCGCATTGTAATTGACGCTGCTGATCGCCGGCACCACTGTTTGACTAACCAAAACTACCGTGCCGCCGCTGCCGTTGCTTTCGGTGGTGAAACCTAACTGGCTATTATTACCAGCTAAACTGATGGTATCGACCACTGCGCCGCCACTGGTTACCACCAGTTGGTTACTGCCGTTCAGCGTGGCGGCAGTGCCGCTGACGCTGAGCAGATCAATAGCTGCACCGCCTTGCAAACTAATGCCGTTAGCCTGCCCACCTGAATAAATAAATAAATAGCCGCCACTATTGATGCTGGCAGCGCTCACTATGCCACCGCCACTGGCAATCTCTTCGCCGCCGCTGTAAACAATAGACCCGCTGGCCAAACTGGCGCTCAAAACCATTTCCTGACCACCGGCGCTTATTTTAGTCGCTTCCGCCGTACCACCACCCCAAACCACGTCCTTGCCACCCACCAACTGGGCGCCAACCGCTACGCCACCACTGTATACCTGCAAGGCACCGCTGATATTGACAGTAGAAGCACTCGCTATGCCGCCACTACCATAGACATACTCACCGCCGCCGCTATTTACCGTGGTTGCACTACTAACGCCGCCATCCACAACCTGTTGGGCACCGCTATCGACAACAGAGCCATTGGCAGTACTAGCGCTCAAGACACTCTCGTTGGCACTGCCGATAAGCATGGTTGCCACTGCTGTACCTCCCCCCCAAACCACATCCTTACCGCCCGTGACGGTAGTGCCGCTGGCAACACCGCCACTGTAAATCTGTAAATTTCCACCTATCGCTACATCAGTGCCATTCAATTTGCCATTATTATCGACATATTCAATGCCACCATTATTAACTACAGCCGAAATTGAAGTGCCGCCATAAACATTCTCGTAACCACCGCTGTTCACGATAGTGCCACTCGCCACGCAACTGCCCCAGAGCGTCTCTTTGCCACCGGCATTGATGGTCTCGCCAGTTATCGAACCGGCAGACCAGACCACTACAGTACCTCCGTCCACATGAACATTGACAACGCTGCCGGCGCTGTAAACCTGCAAAGTTCCACCACTATTAACGGTATCGCCATGGGTTGCGCCGCTGCTATCCACATACTCGGTAGCGCCGCTATTGATCACTGAGTTATAGCCTATGCCGCTGGAATACACATTTTCGGTGCCGCCGTTATTGACGACAACACTGCTGGCAACCCCGTTCCAATAGATATTGGCCGTACCACCATCAACTTGGGTACCGCTAATCAGGCCGCCGCTATAAACATTCGTCGTACCGCTGGTGCTTACCGTAGCGGCTATCGACTCTCCGCCGCTGACCACCCACTCGGCGCCACCGCTATTGATGGTCGCGCCGCTGATGACGCCCTTAGTGAAAGTTTCTTCTGCTCCGCCGCTGTTCACGGTTATATTATAGGCATAACCACTGCTGACCACTGCCTTGCCGCCGTTGTCGATTTGTGCGCCACCCTGACTCAAAGCATTGGTATTAAAAGCGATGCCGCCACTGGAGACGATCTCGGAACCGCCGCTATCAACCGTGGTGTTATAGGTGCTGCCGCCGCTATTAACCACCTGCAGACCACCGCCGGCAATAGTGGTGGCATAGGCTACGCCGCCGCTGTTCACCAGCTCTTCGACGTTATTGCTCAAGGTAACGCCACTGCTGCTATAGCCCGGCAAAGTGTATATTGTGGTCATTGGTAAAACTCCATAATTAAAAATAAAGTCACTATTCAGCGTAAATAGGTAAACTGTAAGCATTCACGATAAACTGCATAGGATGTGCCGACGTTAAGTAAGCGCATCAATCGCGAAAGATGCGCTTCACGCTGTTCAGCACATCCTATAACACCTTGGTTTGCTGACTAAAAATCACGCTGCATAGTTACAAAATAAATTAAACTCAGCTGATCAATTTAAAATCACCCAACGACAATTCCGCCGGATGGCTGCTGACGCCTATCACCGCAATTTCTACTGCAGCCGCGCTATTGCTGGAACCTTGGGCATCGTAATACAAGCCACCGTTCACGGCGTTATAGTACAAATAATCGCTAGTGCTCGTAGCCGCCGCCGCATTGCTGAAATTTGCCGCGGTTAAGCTGCTCTCCCCGGCAAAAGCGGTAAATACCGCTTTGGACAACTCCAGCTGCTGGGTGTTTTCCAAAAAATTATTGATGGTAACAACGCTGCCGGGCTTGTCTGACAACAGATAAAGTGGGTTAACCAATACCATGGTGCCGCCAGAGCCATCGTTCTGCGTGATAAAGCTGGTTTGACTGTAATCGCCCAGCAGACCTATGCTCTCCACTACTGTGCCATTGCTGGTTATTTGTAACTCATTACCGCTTACTACGCTGGCAGCATTAGCCTGAATCCAGGACAGATCGATGATAGCGCCCGCATGAACGGTAATGCCCTCGGCAATGCCGACAGAGACAGCCACACCGTTAACAGTGCCGGAAAAGATGACCAATTCGCCGCCGCTATTAACCACGGTGCCGCTGGCGGTACCGCCGTAGATGTCCTCTTGGCCGCCGCTATAGACAACCGAACCGCTGACCAGACTGGAACCCCAAACGGTTTCCATCCCGCCGGAGTCAATTTGGGTGCCGTATGCGGTGCCGCCGGAGAAAACCACGGCAATTCCATCAATAAGTTGCGCAGCAGACGCCACCCCGCCACTGTAAATTTTTATTGCCCCACTGGTATAGACCAAGGCGCCGTTTTCAATACCACCGCTAAACACGTATTCATTACCGCCGCTGGAGACTACCGTAGCACTGCTCTCGCCACCATTCACTGCCTGATAACTATTGTCATAAATAATAGTACCGTTAGCGGTGCTGCCGCTTGTGACATATTCCGTGCTGTCGATGTTGAGTACCGTGGCTTTGCTTGTGCCGCCACTCTCCACAGATTCATTACCGCCAAAATTGACTATGGTGCCTATAGTTGCAGCCCCGCTATAGACAATTGCCTGACTGTAGGCATTAATCGTAGCGCTGTCGGCTGTACCTCCGCTAGAGATTATTTCATAGCCACCAGAATTGACGATGGCACTAATGGCCGTACCGCCGCTATAGACTATCTCAATACCGCCATTGTTGATGGTTGCGCCGCTGGCTGTGCCGCCGTTAGAGATATATTCATAACCGCCGCTGTTGACGACAGCACTGATGGCTGAGCCGCCACTGGAGATATTGTCCTGGCCGCCATTGTCAATAGTACCGCTGGCCAGACCACCGCTGACGACAGCTTCATTACCGCCGCTACTGACCACAAAACCCAAGGTTGAGGCGCCGGAATCGACGATTAAACTGACAATGCCACCGCTTTGTATCGTCAAACCATCAATTACAGCACTGGTTTGATTAGCCACATACGTATAGCTGCCGCTGCTTAGAACCAAACCGGTTATTTCACCACCACTAGCGACGCTGCCGCCGCTGACCGTGCCGCCGCTGATATGTTCAATCCCGCCGCTGTTAACCATGGTGCCACTGGCTATGCCGCCGCTGGAAATAGTTTCCGTACTGCCGCTGCTCACGACAAAACCTTGGGTTAAACCACCGGAAGCAACGGTCAGACCACCAATAATACCGCCGCTTTGTATCGTCACGCCATCAATCACATGACTGGCTTGACTGGCGATATAAGATGCACCGCTGGATAACACCAAGCCGATAATCTCGCCACCGCCGGCTACGCTGCCACCACTAATCGTACCACCTAGACTGCGCTCAACACCGCCGCTGTTGACCGTGGTGTTATCGGCTGTACCACCGCTATAAATATATTCATAGCCGGCACTGTTAACTATAGTACCGCCGGCTGTACCTCCACTGGAGATAATTTCATTACCACCGCTACTGACCACAAAACCTTGCGTAGATGCGCCGGAATCGACCGCTAAACTGCCGATAATGCCGCCGCTTTGGATGGTGACGCCATCAATCACATGACTGGCTTGACTGGCGACATAGACGCCGCTGGATAAAATCAACGCGGTTATCTCGCCGCCACTGGCTATGTTGCCGCCACTAACCTGACCGCCGGAGACAACTTCATAACCGCCTTTGCTGACGATAGTGCCATTGGCTGTACCGCCGCTATAGATAATTTCAACGCCCCCGCTGCTAACCGTCGTTGCACTGGCTATGCCGCCGTTAGAAATAAGTTGATAGCCGCCACTGTTGATCTTGGCGCCGTGTGCCGTACCGCCGCTGTAAATATATTCAGCGCCGCCGCTATTAACCATAACATTATTAGCGGCGCCGCCGTTTGAGATATATTCATAACCGCCGCTATTCAGCGTAGCGCCGCTGGTTAGGCCGCCGCTGACTATTTTTTCAATTCCGCCACGGTCAACCACAGTACCACTGGCTATACCAGCGCTTTCGACATATTCAGTGCCGCCACTGTTAAGCGTGGTACTGCTGGCTGTACCACCACTCCCGATATATTCATAGCCGCTGGTATTAACCGTACTGCCGCCGGCGACACCGCCGCGATAAATGAATTCATAACTACCGCTAGTTATCACAAGGCCTAGGGTTGAACCCGCTGAATCAACGATTAAACCACCGATAATGCTGCCGCTTTGCAGCGTCACACCTTCAATAACATGACTGGTCTGACTGGCGGCATAGGTGCCGCTGGATAAAACCAGGCCGGTTATCTCGCCGCCACTGGCCACGCTGCCGCCACTGATTGTGCCGCCAAACGAAACAACCTCATAGCCACCACTGTTAACCGTGGTCGCTATCGCTGCACCACCGCTATCTATCGTTTCATAGCCACCGCTGTTAACCGTGACAGCACTGGCTGTGCCGCCGCTGGAGACAGTTTCATTGCCGCCGCTGTTGATGGCGGCTGCACCGACTACACCACCGCTAGTCACAATTTCATTACCACCACTGTTGACGACGGTATAGTAGGCTTTGCCGCCGCTCACTATTTCCTTGCCAAGGACAACACTGCCGCTGACTATGCCACCGCTGTCGATAATTTCAGAACCGCCGCTGTTAACTGTAGTGCCGGCGGCAGTACCGCCGCCGGCGATGGTTTCAGTAGCGCCGCTGCTGACTACAAAACCTTGGGTTGAGGCACCTGAATCAACGGTTAATCCGCCAATAATGCTACCGCTTTGCAAGGTCACGCCATCAATCACATGGCTGGCTTGACCGGCAATATAAGCACCGCTGGATAACACCAGACCAGTTATCTCGCCACCACTGGCAACGCTGCCGCCACTGACTGTACCGCCGGACGAAATGACCTCGTAGCCACCACTATTAACTGTGGTGGCTGCGGCTGTGCCACCACTATTAACTGTTTCATAGCCTCCGCTGTTGACTGTAGCGCCATTGGCTGTGCCGCCGCTGGAAATAATTTCATTGCCGCCGCTGTTGATAATGGCGCCACTGATGCTACCTTTGCTGTAAACAACCACCTCGCCACCGCTACTGATGGTCACATTGTCGGCACTGCCGCCACTTAAAAATTCATTGCCATTAATAACACCGCCGCTGGCTGTGCCACCGCTATAAATAGTTTCAGAACCACCATTGTTAACCGTGGTGCCGCTGGCTAGACCGCCGCTGGAGATAATCTCATTGCCGCCGCTGCTGACCACAAAACCTTGGGTTGACGCGCCGGAATCGACCGTTAAACCGATAATGCCGCCGCTTAGAATAGTCACACCATCAATCAAATGACTGGCTTGATTGGCGACATAAGAATAACTGCCGGCCGATAAAACCAAACCGGTTATCTCACCGCCGCTGGCTACGCTGCCGCCACTGACCGTACCGCCGCTGATGGATTCAACACCGCCGCTGCTGACCGTGGTGGCTGTGGCGGTGCCGCCGCTGGAGATAATTTCATCGCTACCGCCACTGACTACAAAACCTTGGGTTAAACCGCCGGAAACAACGGTTAAGCTGCCGATAATGGCGCCTTTTTGGATGACTATGCCATCAATCACATTACTGGCTTGACTCGCAATGTAACTGCCGCTGGATAACACTAAACCGATTATCTCGCCGCCGCTGGCTACGCTGCCGCCACGGACCTTGCCGCCGGAGATAACTTCATAACCGCCGTTGTTGACCGTAGTACCACTGGCTGTACCGCCGCTTTCAATCGTTTCATAACCTCCGCTATTAATGATGGTACTGACGGCTAAACCACCACTAGAGACAATCGTATCGCCACCACTGTTAATCGTTTCACCATTGGCTGTACCGCCATTAGAGATAGTCTCAGTGCCACCGCTGTTAACGGTGCCGGCACTGGCTATACCGCCACTAGAGATAATTTGATTCCCGCCGCTGTTGATGGTGGCGCTAATGGCTATACCGCCATTAGTGATAATCTCATTGCCGCCGTGGTTAACCGTGCTGCCGCTGGCTATCGCTCCGCTAGAGATAATTTCATTAGCCCCGCTGTTAATGATGGTGCTGTAGTCTGTACCGCCGCTGGAGATAATTTGATTGCCGCCGCTGTTGACCGTGCCGCCGCTAATGATACCCTTGTTGTAAACAACTGCTTCACCACCACTATTGACGATCACATTGTAGGCTTTACCGCCGCTCAGCCATTCGTTGCCATTAATGGTGCCACCGCTGGCTGTGCCACCGCTATAGATAGTCTCAGAACCGCCACTGTTAACCGTAGTGCCGCTGGCCACGCCACCGCTGGAGATAAGCTCGGTGCTGCCGCTACTCACCACAAAACCTTGGGTTAAACCACCGGCATCAACAATCAAACTACCAATAATACCGCCGCTTTGTATGGTTACCCCATCAATCAGATGACTGGTTTGACTGGCGACATAAGAGGCGCCGCTGGATAATACTAAGCCGAAGATCTCGCCGCCACCGGCAACGCTGCCGCCGCTGATCGTGCCGCCAACACTGCGTTCAACACCGCCGCTGTTGACCACAGTACCACTGGCTGTACCGCCTTTTGAAATAATTTCGTAGCCGCCACTGCTGATGACATAGCCTTGCGTTGCCGCACCGGAAGCGACTGTTAAACTGCCGATTATTCCGCCGCTCTGTATTGTGACGCCATCAACCAGATTACTGGCTTTGCCGGCAATATAAACACCGCTGGATAACAGCAATTGCGAAATCTCGCCGCCGCTGGCGATGCTACCGCCACTAACCTTGCCACCGGAGATAAGCTCATAGCCGCCCTTATTGACAGTCGTGGCTATCGCTAAACCGCCGCTGGAGATAATTTCATACCCCCCACTATTTACCGTTGTCGCGCTGGCTATACCGCCATTGGAAATAATTTGGTAGCCACCGCTATTAACTTCTGTCGCCTTGGCGGTACCGCCGCTCGCTACATTTTCGGTGGCACTGTTATTAATAATCGTGCCGCCGGCTATGCCGCCACGGAAAATAAATTCATAGCTGCCGCTGTTGACTTGAAGTCCTTGAGTTGAACCGCTTGATTCAACTAATAAACCCAGGATGATACTGCCGCTTTGCAGGGTGATGCCATCAATCTGATGACTGCTCTGAGTGGCAAGATAGACGCCGCTGGATAAAATCAAACCGTTTATCTCGCCGCCGGAGGCTATGCTGCCGCCACTGACATTACCGCCAAATGAAACCACCTCCAAACCGCCGCTACTAACGTTGATATTGACCGCAGAACCGCCGTTGGCGATAGTGACTGTGCCGCCATTGTTGACGGCAACACCATTCGCGACGCCGCCACTGGAGATAATTTCATTGCCGCCGCTGTTGACAACAGCGCTGCTGATGCTGCCGGCACTTTCGGCAATCGCCTGCCCGCCGTTATTGATAGTCAGATGATAGGCTTTTCCGCCGCTGACTATCTCGCTACCGAAAATAGTTGCGCCGCTAACGGCTCCGCCGCTATACAAAACCTCGGTTCCACCACTGTTAACAATCGAGCTGATCGCCACGCCGCCATTTGAGATATTGAGGGTGCCGCCGCTTTGTATAACCGCATAGCTGTCCAATCCGCCACTATAGACAGCTTCGCTGCCGCCATTGTTAATAACGCCGGCACTGACGCTGCCGCCGAAGTACACATCCAGAATACCGCCGCTGTTAATTGTGGTGTTATGAGTAACACCACCACTGCTAACCACCTGAATACCGCCGCTGGTTATCGTCGTGGCATAGGCTATGCCGCCGCTTTTCACCACTTCTTCAACGTTATTGGTTAATGTAACACCACTGCTGCTATAACCAGGCAAATAGTAAAAAGTAGTCATTGCTTAAGCTCCGTGCAAATAAAATTTAGGTATGAAATAGGTATAAATTGGCAGAGTGTGTGGATGCTTTGCGTAGATCCGGCTGCAACAGCCTGAACAAGAGGGCATTTTCGAGTCAAGCAAACGCCCAAGCTGAAGCATCGTGCTAATCGGTTGTGGTCGGCAGTCTAACCTAAAATCCGATAATTTAAAATAAATCCCATACCGGTTGCATCGTTTTCGGCAACTCCGGCAAGCGCCCCAGTTCCACCCATTGATTATCAGGAGAATGAAAATCAGAACCCACCGAGGCATACAACTGATATTTTTCGGCAAATTGCCGACTGACTCGCATTTCATCCTCGCTGCTCCTGGCATTGATCACTTCAATGCCCTGCCCGCCCAATTCCTTAAACACCGGCAACATCCGGCTCAGCCATTTATAACTGAGGTTATAGCGGAGTGGATGCGCCAGCACGGCAATGCCGCCGGCTACGGTAATCCATTCCACCACCTCCGCCAATTCCGCCCAGATGGTCGGCACAAATGCCGGCTTACCTTTACTAAGATAACGATCAAAAGCTTCTTGTTGACTGGCCACATAACCGTTTGCCAATAAAAAATCGGCAAAGTGCGAACGGGTGACTTCACCTTTACCGGCAGCCTGGGTCACGGCGGCGTAAGCCCCCGGAATTTGTTTTTTCTCCAGTTTTTCGGCAATTTTTAAAGCTCGCTCAGCCCGCGTTTGCTGCTGCCGAGCAATACCCTGGCTTAATACCGGATGCTGTGGGTCGATATTAAGACCCAGAATATGCAGGCACTGATGTTGATGGATAGCCGATAACTCTATGCCATTGATTAGCCGCAAATCCAGGGAACTGGCAGCTTGTTGCGCTTCTTGCAAACCATCAGTCGTATCATGATCGGTTAACGCAATCGTGGTAACACCCTGGTTATGCGCGCGCTGCATGAGCTCCGTTGGCGTCAATGTGCCGTCAGACGCGATAGAATGACTGTGTAAATCATATTTTTCAAGCATCACTGATAGTCTCCATAGAGCTTGGCGTACAGGCCTTGCTGCTGAATCAAGGTTTGGTGCTTACCCTGTTCGCAAATCCGGCCCTGCTCAAAGACATAGACATGATCAGCTTGTTTTACCGCACTTAACCGATGCGCAATAATCAGCGTGGTTCTGCCGCAGAGAAACTGGTTAAGCGCCTGATGCAATTTGTATTCGGTTTCGGTGTCCAATGCCGAGGTAGCCTCATCCAGGATAACCACCGCTGGTTTACTGACTATCATTCTGGCAATCGCCAAACGTTGTCGCTGACCACCGGATAACCTCATGCCCTGCCGACCCACTACCGTATCCAGGCCTAATTCCAGTTCCTCTACCGTGGTTTTTAATTGCGCCAACTCCAAGGCCATCCATAGTTCGGCATCGTCAATTTCGCGCCCCAGAGTAAGATTGGCGCGAATACTGTCGTTCAGCAGCGCCGGATGTTGCAATACGGTCGCCACATGTTCACGCACCACATCCAGGCCGATCCGATTAATCGGGATGCCGTCAAAATAGATCATCCCTCGCTCAAGGGCATACAGACCAACCAAGGTTTGCGCCAACGTCGATTTACCGCCGCCGCTGGCGCCAACCAGCGCAATTTTTTCACCTGCGGCAATATTGAGGTTGATGCCGTTTAATACCGGCTCATCCTTATAGCTGAAATGCAGATCTTCCACCCGGACAGCCACGGTTTTTTTGCCGGCAAACGGATTATCCAGATGCGGATAACAGGGTTCGTGTTGCAGTCGCGTTAACTCGTTAATTCTGGATAACGCCGCTTTCGCGGCATAAAAGGCCTGCTGAATGTTTAAAATTTCCTGCACCGGCGCCATCATGTACCATAAATAACCGAATACCGCCAACATCTCGCCGATGGTCAAATTCGAATATAACACCAGAAACATGGAGGTTGAGCGAAAAATATCAAAGCCGAATAAAAATGTCAAAAAACTCAGGCGACTAGTGGCGTCGCTTTTCCAGGCATACACTGCCGAATGGTTTTTTACGGTCAGCGCACTGTCTATCAATTGGCGGCAGTAATGTGCCTCACGATTACTGGCCCGAATCTGGTGTATCGCTTCCAGGGTTTCGCTCAAGGCCTGCTGAAACACGCTATAGGCTTTATTTTCATTGGCCTTGAGGGTTTTGATTCTGGAACCGATAGCCTTGGCAAAATAAATGACTACTGGATTGAGACAGATGATAAATAAGCCCAGCTGCCAGTGCATCCACAATAAAATAACCGCCGTACCCAGCACGGTGAGACAAGCCACCAGCAACTTGCTGATGGTAGACCCAATGAAATTATCCAGGGTATCGAGATCTTTAACCAGATAAGCTGTCACAGTGCCGCTGCCCAGATTTTCGTATTCGGACATTGAGATATGCTGCAAATGCATGATCAAATTGGCACGAATTCGAAAAATCACGTCCTTGGCTATCATCGAAAACTGCCGAGTCTGCAAAATGTTTAAAACTAAAGAAATCAACCGCAAAATCAAACTAGCGATTAAAACCCCACCGATATAAACGCCGGGGATTCGCCATTCCAACGGCAATAAGGGATCGACGGTTTTCAGCACCCAACCCGGATGGTTCAGCAGCACTTCATCCACCAGCAAGGGCATCAATAATGGCACCGGCACACTCACCAAGGTCGCCAATAAAGCATTGACGTGGCCTATCGCTAATTGCTTTTTGTGTTGCAGACCGATCTGAAAAATATATTTCCAGGTATACTCGCCTAAGATCAAACTCTGACAAGCGAGAGTTGCTGGTGCGGTCGCAGTCGAATCATGCGAGGGAGCTTTAGCCGACATCCATGCCTCCCCAGCCTCTGCAAAACCACCCCAACATCCAAATTAAGCCTGCCGAAACCATAAATTCGTTGCATTTATCTAAGGTGGAGCTGATCGAGTGCTGATTTTTCAAAGTTTTTATAAAATTTTAGAGTTAGACTGTATCAATTATAGTGCTTAATGTTTTTTGCAAAAACCCTATATGGTTTATGTTATTTTGGGAGACTGATATGCAGCGCATCAGCAAATTTTTTATGGTTTTCAGCCTGCTGATCAGCAGTTTGTGCCAAGCCAAAGCAACCGAGCGCCCCTTGACAGATATGCGCAAGGATTTCCTGCTGGCGGAGCAATATCTTAATGAAAATCGGGAACCTGATTATTTTAACCTGGAAAACGCCTTAAAAAACTATCCACTGTATCCTTATTTACATTATCAGTGGCTAAAAAAACATCTTGATGACGATAGCAGCATCAGCCAATTTTTAGCAGATTTCCCGCAAAGCCGTTATGCGCACTTATTACTGCAAAAATGGCTGCAACAGCTGGGACAAACCCAACAATGGCTGAAATTTATGGCGGCCTATAAAAACACTGACGACCCGGAATTGCAATGCTATAACGCCCAGGCACAGTTTCAAACCGGCCGTCCTGACACCGCGCTGGACAGCGCCCGACAATTTTGGTTATCCGGTAAATCATTGCCGAATGCCTGCGACAATCTGTTCACCATTCTAAAAGGCTCGTCTTATCTAAATCGCGATCTGATCTGGGGGCGCTTTCAGGCTGCGCTATTGCAAAATAATCCAACGGTAGCGATAAATGTGATGCCGTTATTGCCTGCCGAGGATCAACCAGCCGCCGAATTATGGTTAAAGCTGCATCGACAACCAAACTTGGTTAAAGAACCCGGTGACTGGAAATTATCGTTGCCGCAAGCGGGCCAGTTATTTGCACACACCATCATGCGTTGGCTGAAGAGTGATCCAACCGCCGCTTTGCAAACCTGGGAAGCCGAAAAATCTCATTTTACCTTAACTGACGCATTATTTGCCGATACTGAAAAACAGCTGGCACTGGCACTGGCCTTTAAGCATGACGAGCAAGCCTATCAACGCTTGTCGCAACTAACAGCCAAAGACAGCTCCACCCGTGAATGGCGAGTAAGAACAGCGCTATATCAACAAAATTGGCCACAAGTGCAAGATGCGCTGAATGCCCTGAGCGGAGAAGAAAAAATTCAGGACAAATGGCAATATTGGCAAGCCAGAGCCTTATTGAATAATGGCGACGCGGAAAAAGCCAACAGCATTTTTCAGCAATTAGCCAAAAACCGCAGTTTTTACGGCTTTCTGGCGGCCGACCGCTTGCAGCAAACCATTAATCTGGCCGATCATCCGGTTAATGTGTCAACGGAGGAAATCAGCAACCTGCAACAACAAGACCGTTTCCAGGTGGTTGCCGAATTACTGGCCATTAATCGCAAACCAGAAGCGCAAAAGCAATGGTGGTTTGCGGTAACCGGCATGGATAAACATAATCTAACGATTGCCGCCAAGTTGGCACAACAATGGCAATTGCCGGCCATCGCCATTTTCAGTATCGCTAAAGCCAATGACTGGGATGATATCGATTTGCGTTTCCCACTGTATTACGCGGAGCGGATTCAAAACAGTGCAGCTGAACAACAACTAGATCCGGCGCTGATTTTTGGCTTGATCCGGCAAGAAAGCGCTTTCGACGAACTAGCGGATTCATCAGCAGGCGCCAAAGGCTTAATGCAGGTGATGCCGAAAACCGCTGAACAAATCGCCCAAGACTTGCAGCAACCCTGGAGTGGCGAAACCAGTTTGTTCAATCCTGATCTCAACATTAAATACGGCAGTTATTATTATAAAAAATTGCTGAACCAATTTAATGGTTATCCATTACTGGCGACAGCCGCCTATAACGCCGGCGCCAACCGCGTTAAACGCTGGCTCCCCGAGCGTAATACTCTGCCGGGTGACATCTGGATGGAAACCATACCGTATAAAGAAACTCGTGGCTATGTTGCGTCAGTTTTGCAATATGCGCTAATTTATCAGCAGCGTTTACAAAAACAGGGTTTAAAGCCCAGCCTTTTGCTGCCTGAGATAAAACCCGGAAAACCTCAGGGAGTCTCTAATGGGTTAAAAAAGGCCGAGAGCTGAACCCTAAAAACTTGTGTCCGGCAAGTAGTCTAGATGAGATTCGCGCATATCGTAAATACCATGACCAATTCTTCGTTCTTAACAAGTGCCAATGGTGTCGGCAGGCCGTCCTGGGCTAATTGATTGCCGATAACAGGTTCTATACAGACATACTCATGTTTTTTATCACTCCAGACACCAAACACAATAGAAAGATTTTCAGAGATTGGCGATATATTGCAATTAACTGATGCGGTGTAATTGGCTGTACTGAGCTTAACCTCATCGAATAACGACGCTGCTTTATATGCTTGCATACTATCATGCGGCAATGCAGCTACGTCTACCCGAACACCTCCTATATCAATAAAACTGTTTGGCGTAATCGAAAAGTAAGGATGAAATCCTGGCCGAACCCAAGCCGTGTCCGATATTGCGCGAATGGTTGTGGTCACTTTAAGTGTTTTGCTGTTTTGTTCTTCGACTTCTTCCCAATCAGTAATAACATCAATATTTCCCCAATCATTATCGGCGGGAGACAAAAGGTTTTTTCGGTGTGGCGGCTTATTATCACAAGCAGTTAACCTATATTCGCCATGTTTGATGCTAAATGGTGGAGATAACTCCTCAAAATTTGGTATACAAAGATATACTCCACCACGATAACCACCATTTTCTTTGCTATGCAACGGCTCGACAATATTAATATCATCGAGTTGCCAATTTATTAGGGTACCTGTATCGTTAAATTTCATAATAGGATGTAAATAGTTGTAATCGAGTAAAAATAATCCGAGAACGATGGCCATGATCGTTTCGAACGATTCTCTGTTTGCGCCGGGTGAAATTAGACCAATTATACCGGCTGAAGCCTGATTATCCTAGAATCGAAAAAAACCCTTAGACTATCAATGGTCTGAACCAAAACGCCCCGTTTCCCTCAAATAGCTGCCAAGTTTGGCTAGCCCACTCACCGCCCCAACAACACCTTCTTCGCCAAATTAATCTGTGCCGCCAGATAAGCCGAACCGCCTTTATCAGGATGCAAACGAGCAATCAACTTACGATGCGCCTCAATAATCTCCGCCTCAGCTGCCCCCGGCTTAAGCCCCAAAATCTGCAACGCCTCCGCTTCGCTAATAGTAGCCGCGCCTTGCTGACGACCCGCTGATTGCTGCTGGGCTTTGCTTGCCCTAAACCATAACCACAAACGCTGTAATTGCGGCGCATATCGCAACAGCAACGGCGCCATGCGCGCAGCCGCTGCCAACGTCACGCCAAGCAACGCAAACAGCCAAGTCAATTTACCGGTCAACACCAAAAAAGCCAGTAACAACAAAGCCACGGCCCAACCCAGCTTTTTTATCAGCGCACTCACTTCAGCCGCTGGCGTTTTTTGCAACCAGCGCAACAGCAAATAACCCGCCAGCAACACCGCCAACGCCAGCAACAAATACACTCGTATCACCCTTATACCTCAACAACACCACAAGCAATCATGACCATAATATCTTAGAATGGCGGATAATTTACCCAGGCAAAAAGTTTAAATGTTAAAAAGCTCCCCACCCGTACTGGGCTTTGCCGCCTATAGCGGCACCGGCAAAACCACACTATTAATTCAACTGATCCCGCTGCTAAAAAACCAGGGGCTACGCATAGGTGCGATAAAATACTCACATCATGATGTAGAAATAGACCAGCCCGGCAAGGACAGCTACCGGATAAGAACAGCCGGCGGCTCGCCGATGCTGTTGGTCTCACCCTACCGCAGCGCACTAATCACCGACTTTGCCGTTCCCCGCCAAATTAGCCTCAAAGATCAGCTCCAGGCATTGCCGTTAAACACCTTAGACTTAATCCTGGTAGAAGGCTTTAGAGACCAAGCCTTCCCCAAAATCGAATTACACCGGCCCATACTGGGTAAACCCCTGCTCTACCCCAACGATCCCGATATAATCGCCATCGCCACCGATAAACCGCTACTGATTCCACCTCATCTAACCAGACTGGACTTAAATCAGCCGCCAGCTATCTGTCAATTTATCATGGATTGGATTCTGGCAAACAAACGAAGCGGCTAAAAGCAGCAATTTCTGCAAAATCACATCCAGAGATTGCAATGTAACAGAGCTTGCGTTTACTATTGGCCTGCTAATTTCCGGCACAACATTGATGACAATGACTCCAGTAACCCAGCGCACCATATTAGCGGTTGATGACTCCCCCGAGAATCTCAATATTCTAAGTGAGTTACTACAACCCTTTTACCGACTAAGAGCGGCCACCTCCGGCAGTAAAGCTTTGCGGATTGCCGTAACACCGCCTTATCCTGATCTGATCTTGCTGGATGTGATGATGCCGGAAATGGATGGCTATCAGGTTTTCGATCAATTGCGCACTAATTCTGCCACCTGTAACATCCCCATCATTTTTGTCACCGCCATGGACAACACCGAGGCGGAATTACAAGGCCTGTATGTCGGAGCAGTAGACTACATCACCAAACCTATCGTTCCCGCCATCTTGTTGGCGCGAATCAATACCCAGCTGGAACTAAAAGAAGCGCGTGATCGCTTAAAAGATCAAAACGCCTGGCTGGAAGGCGAAGTTGCCAGACGAATAGCCGAAATAGAACTCATAGAAGAAGCCAGTATCCGGGCATTGGCCCATCTGGCGGAAACTCGCGACCCGGAAACCGGCAATCACATTCTGCGTACTCAGAATTATGTCCGCCTACTTGGCACTCTGCTGATGGAACACCCGCGCTTTATTTCCGTACTGAGTCAACAATACATCGACATGTTGGCCCGCTCCGCACCACTACACGACATCGGTAAAGTAGGCATTCCTGATGCCATTTTGCTAAAACCCGGCAAATTAACTGATGAAGAATGGGAAATCATGAAAACCCATGCTTATCTGGGGGCAATCGCCATAGAAGACACCGAGCGCGATGTAGAACGCGGCGTGGCATTTTTAAGCATGGCTAAAGAAATAGCCCATAGGCACCATGAAAAATGGGATGGCAGCGGTTATCCAGACGGTTTGTCTGGCGAATTGATTCCGATTTCAGCCCGAATCATGGCGCTGGCCGATGTATTTGATGCATTGATTTCTCGAAGGGTTTACAAAAACCCCATGTCTTATGAACAAGTGCAAGGTATTATCGCGGAAGGGCAAGGCCGACATTTCGACCCGGATATGGTGGAAATATTTCTGAACAATTTCAACTCTTTTATCGATATAGCCGAACACTATAAAGACAACAGAAAAGATAGTCGGCCTAGTTAACAGTAATATATACTTGCTGCGCTGTTAAAACACATCCTATGGCAGGTTCCTTGTATGGGTGCACAGAGTTTGAAATATCGCTGCTTGCCAAACGAAAGCTTAGGCTAAGCCGACAGATGGCCTGGCGTTCGTTGCCCATAGCACCTACACCCTCAACCAATATTCTGTAATTTAAACACTTGAACATTTTGTTTAAACCCAATAAGCGCAGCAAAATCCTGACCACCGTCTTGATTTATGCAACATTCGGCGTCTGCTGGATATTACTGTCAGACCAATGGCCACAAATGCTGCCCAGCAATCCGTCAAAAATCATGTTGGCTGATATGTTGAAAGGTTGGCTGTTTGTGGCTATGTCCTCATTATTGCTCTATGGACTGATGCAACGAGTGATTGATGAGACCAGCCCCTATCAAGCTCCAGCCTACCCTGCCCGTCCACTAGGTTTACCTTTTATCTTACTCGCGGCCATTATCATCGCCGTTACCGGCTCTTTAATCTACCAAACCTATCAGCACCACAGCGAGGTCGAACGAGCAAGATTACAAGCTGTCAATAGCTTAAAATCGTTGCTGATTGCCAATTGGCTAAATGAACGACAAAACGATACCGGATTTATCCAAAGCAGCAACAGTTTCGCTAATGACTATCTGGCATGGCAAACAACAGGCAATCAACAAAGCGCCGATAAATTGCAAAATGCACTGAATCAATATCAGCTTAACTGGGGCTACGCCGCTATTGCCCTGCTCCGCCCCAATGGCAGCACACTATTTAGCGGCGATAAAACCATAGAAATACCCCCCCAAATCCAACTGACCGCACAATTAGCCGCTACAGCCGGAAAAGTCCAAATCATCAATCCTGCCGCCGACAGCAATGGCAATTACAACCTGATTTTTGCGGTGCCGCTCAGCAAAATCCCAGGCACTCCACCGGTAATGCTCCTACAAATCGAGCTATCAAAATGGCTGAAACCCACCTTGAAGATCTGGCCGGCAGCCAATTCCAGCGGCGAGAGCGTCCTGTTTCGCCGGAACGGGGAGCGCATTATTTACCTGCACAAATTACAAAATCACCCACAACGGGCACAACAAGACCTGACCCTAGCCAACGAAAAGCTGCTGGCCGCCCAAGTGCTGCGCGGCGAAGTTGCCTTAGGATCGGATGTAGAGGGCATTGATTATCGAGGTGCAGCGACTTTTGGCGAAATACGCCCGATAGCCGGCACCGATTGGTTTTTACTATCCAAACTCGACAAGGCCGAACTCTACGCGGAAACGGCTCAAGATGCCGTACCCATTCTGCTGATCGGTTTTTTGCTGTTATTATTTCTGGGTGGCGGTTTTTATTTAGTCTGGCAACATCAGCAATTATTGCTCAATCACTCCATACAACAAGCTCAAGCGGATCGGCTTAATTCACTTAATTTACTGGCTGCAGTTGCCGACAGTTCAAAAGACGTGATTTTTGCCAAAGACCTACAAGGCTGCTATTTATTTATCAACCAGGCGGCCGCCTCTGTATTTGGAAAGCCGGTTGCAGAGATATTGGGGCGCGACGACCACGCCATTTTCCCCGCCGAACAAGCAAACAGATTAATCGAGATAAGCCGCGCCGTCATTACTGAAGATCAAATCCAAACCAAGGAAGAACTACTGGATACCATTTCCGGCAAACGGGTTTTCCTGGCAACTAAAGGCCCGTTACGAGATGGCAATGGCCAAGTCATCGGTATCTTTGGTATTTCTCGTGATGTCACGGAGTATAAACAGGCTACCGATAAATTACTGGCCAGCGAATACAGTTACCGCATTCTATTCGAAAATATGCTGAATGGTTACGCCTACTGCCAAATGTTATATGCCGACGGCCAGGCCAAAGATTTTATTTATCTTAACATTAACAAAGCCTTCGAAACCTTGACCGGACTGTACGACGTAGTCGGTCGTAAAGTCAGTGAAATTATTCCAGGAATTTTGCAATCCGATGCCGACTTAATTGAAACCTATGGCCGAGTAGCCGCCAGCGGCCGGCCGGAACACTTTGAAAAGTATGTAGCAGCCTTGCAGCAATGGTTTTTAATCTCGGTATTCAGCCCACAAACAGGCTATTTCGTTGCGGTATTTGATGTCATTACCAAACGCAAACTTGCCGAACTACAGTTGCGCCAGAGTGAAGAGCGCTTGCAATTGGCGCTGGAAGCCGGCAATGACGGCTTATGGGATTGGAATATAGGTTGCAACCATATCTACCTGTCACCTTATTATTATGTCATGACAGAATTTAAGCCGGAAGAGGTAACAACTGATTTTAATTTTTTCAAAAGCATCGTACATCCAGACGATTGGCCGCAGGTTCTCAAATGTATAGAAGCCTGCCTACAAAACCAAACCCAATTTTGCCATATAGAATACCGAATGATTACGGCGATAGGCGAAATAAAATGGATATTGGGCAAAGGCAAAGTTGTGGAGTATGATGATACCGGCAAGCCATTACGCATGTTAGGCACGATTACCGACATCACCGCTCGTAAAGCCACAGAAACCGCCATGCAAAAACAGACTCAGGCTCTTGCCCAAAGCAATATGGAACTGGAACGCTTTAATCGCGCCGCCGTTGGCCGAGAACTGGATATGATAGCGCTTAAACAACAGATCAACGCACTCGCCATTGAGCTTAAACAAGCACCGCCCTACCCTTTGGCTTTTCTGGAGCACCCCAATGCAGATGATTCATTCATTCAAACTACCCATCAGCCGCCAAACACTGCCGGCTGAAAGACCGTTTACATTATGAATAATCCCTTGAATATCTTAGTTATTGAGGATGCGGAAACAGACTTTCTAATGGTAAAACGCTGCTTGCAGCAACAGTGTCTGGCAGCGGACTGTACCCGAGTCAGCAGCAGCGCTGCACTGGAAACCGCCATGCAACAACCGTGGGATTTATTGCTGTCCAATTACAGCGTACCCGGCATGGATTTTCGGGAAACCCTGCATCGAGTTCATACCGTATACCCGCTGCTGCCGGTAATTCTGGTTTCCGACAATATCGGCGAAGAAAATGCAGTGGAATTACTGCATCAGGGCGTGAATGATTTCGTGCTGAAAGAGCGCTTGAACCGCTTGCCGGCGGTAATCCGCCGCTGTCTGAATGAAGCCCGTGAACGTAACGCCCGCTATGCTGCCGAACAAGCTTTACAGGAAAGTCAGGCCGCCGCGCTGCTGGCCCAGCAACATGCCCGACTGGCGGCCCTCAATTTAATGGAAGACGCCATCATCGCCCGCAAGCGCGCTGAAGAAGCCAACGAGGCCCTACGCGAGAGTGAACAGCGCTTACTACTCGCACAACAAAGCGCCCATGTCGGCATTTGGGAATGGGATCTACAAACTCAGCGCTGTTATTGGTCACCGGAATGCGAAAAATTATACGGCTTACCACCCGGTGGCGGCAGCGACAGCAATCTGGCCTGGCGCAAGCGAGTGCATCCCGATGACTTGGCACTGCTTGACCAACAATGGCAAAAACATATCGCCAGCGGCGAAGTGTTTGAAGTGGAATTTCGGTTTATCATGGATAATCAGGAGACTCGCTGGCTGATCAGCAAAGGCCGCGCTCATTATGATAAGAACGGCAAACCGGTACGGCTATACGCCATCAGCCTGGATATTACTGATCGTAAACAAATTGAAGAACAACTGCGCAAACTGGCACTAGCGGTAGAGCAAAGCCCGGACGGCATAGTCATTACCAATTTAAATGCCGAAATAGAATATGTTAACGACGCCTATATTCGCAGCACCGGCTACAGCCGCGAGGAATTGTTAGGCAAGAACCCTCGTATCCTCCATTCCGGCAAAACCCCACCAACCACTTTTACCGAGTTCTGGGAAGCCATGGCCCAAAACCGTACCTGGAAGGGCGAGTTCGTCAACAAACGCAAAAGCGGCGAGGTCTATGTCATATTTGCTATCATCACCCCGCTCCGCCAACCGGATGGCCAAATTACCCATTATGTAGCGGTGCAAGAGGATATTACCGAAAAAAAACATAATGCCGAAGAATTGGATCAACATCGCCATCATCTGGAAAAACTGGTGGAAAGCCGCACCACCGAACTGCAAACAGCCAGAGCAGTTGCTGATGCCGCTAATCAAGCTAAAACGGCTTTTTTGACCAATATGAGTCATGAAATCCGAACCCCGATGAACACCATTATCGGCCTCACCTATCTATTACGGCAAAGTTGCCTACCCCCTGCACAAAGCGCACATCTGGATAAAATAGACGCTGCCGGTCAACATTTATTGGCCATCATCAACGATGTGCTGGACCTATCAAAAATCGAATCGGGCCGGGTACAGCTAGAGCAAACCGATTTTGCCATCAGCACTGTACTGGACCACATCCGCTCTTTGATAACGGTACAAGCCCAGGTAAAAGGTTTGTCCTTCGAACTGGAAAGTGAGGTCGAACAAATCTGGGTGCGAGGCGACCCCACCCGTTTGCGGCAGGCCTTACTTAATTATGTCGGCAATGCCGTTAAATTTACCGAACTCGGCAGTATCCACTTACGCGCCAAATTGCTGGAAGATCGTAATGACGGACTATTATTACGATTTGAAGTGCAAGATTCAGGTATCGGCATTGAAAAAGAAAAGCTGCCGATGCTATTTGAAGCCTTTACCCAGGCCGATACCTCAATCACCCGTAAACATGGCGGCACCGGTTTAGGACTGGCGATTACCCGCCGTTTGGTCGCCATGATGGGTGGTGAGGTGGGTGTAGAAAGCACACTAGGCCAAGGCAGCCTGTTTTGGTTCACCGTACTGCTGCAACGCGGTCATGGCATGACGCCCAGTCAACCCATCAAAAAGATTTTACAGACAGAAGAAGTTGAAAGCCAACTTCGCCACCAATTTATCGGCGCCCGTTTATTATTGGTGGAAGATAACCCAATCAACCGCGAAGTTACCCAAGAATTGCTGAATGGCGCCGGTTTATCGGTAGATACCGCAGAAAACGGTTGTATTGCCATTGAAAAAATATTTACTAACCACTACGATCTGGTGTTAATGGATTTACAAATGCCGGACATTGATGGCCTAGAGGCAACCAGACTGATACGCGGCAGAACGGAATACGCCAAATTACCGATACTGGCGATGACAGCCAATGCTTTTGATGAAGACAGGCGTAACAGTCTGGCCGCCGGCATGAACGACTTTGTCGCCAAACCGGTGAATCCCGATGACCTCTACGCCACTATATTGTATTGGCTATCCACCAGCAAAGCGCCCACTGAACCGCGGATAGTGAAAAATCCCGCGGCAATAGCAGCAGTTCATCAACCATTTATCCCCGCCAAAGGCGAACTCGCGCCGCTATTCGCGATTCCCGGCCTGCAAGCCATCCAAGGGCTCAGCATCGTCAAAGGCGACGCCGCCAAATACCAAAGATTGCTGCGAATGTTTGCCGACAGCCACAGCAACGATATGCAGCAAGTATTGGCCATTTTGGCCGATGGCGACAAACGCGAGTTACGGCGCATTGTCCATGGTTTAAAAGGCGTTTCCGGCACGGTAGGCGCGCATATTGTGTTCAATCTGGCCAATCGCTTGGATAAAGCCTTACGCATCAATGCCAGTGTAGCCGAATGCGAACAAATCGCCAGACAATGCGAGCAGGAGTTAAGCCAATTGATCAAGGCTATCCTAGCCTTGCCGCTGCCGCCTACCCCAGAACATAACGGCTGGGATTACGCCCCGGAATTTTCCGTCGCCATCTTAAAAGAGCTCAATTCCCTACTAGCTGAAGACAATGTTCGCGCCAACAACATGGTTGAGGAACACGGCGATTTTCTAAAATACAAACTGGCAGAGCAATATACCGACTTTAGTCGCCTGATAGATCAGTTTGCTTATGAGGAAGCGCTGAAAATACTACAAAATGTCATGCCTGATGAATCTGATGGGAAAACATCAAACTAAAGAAATATCCGCCGCCGGCAAATCGGCCTGATAGCGTTGATACATCTGGGTATAAGCCTTTTCAATGTGCTGCGCAAAACCTTGAATATCAAACAACGGTGTAGTCAAGCGGTTTTGCGCCAGCTTGGTCTTGATATCAGCCAGTTTTTGCGGATGACTCGCCAAGTCTATTGCCAAAGCCTGATACTGCTGCCGAGTTTCGGTGATCAATTCCGGCAAACCGATGGCAGTCAGCAAGCTGGCAGCCATTCTGCCGGCAAAGGCTTCGCCGCTGCAGGTCAGTACCGGCAAACCCGCCCACAGTGCATCGCTGGCGGTAGTGCCGGCATTATAGGGCAGCGTATCCAAAAACAAATCCGCCTGCCGATAGCGGGCTAAATACAACGGTAAAGGCAATTGTTTGCCAAACACCAAGCGCGCCGGATTAATTCCATAGGCGGCAGCGGCATTTTTTAAATTTTGTTCTGCATAGCTATTTTCCGCATATAACAACAGCACACTATCGGCCACGCTATCCAAGATCGACATCCAGCAGGCAAATTGATCCGGCTGGATTTTATAGGTGTTGTTAAAACAACAGAACACAAATCCTGTCGCCGGCAAACCCAATTGTTCACGACTAAACTCGGTATCGGCAATCCGGCGCTGAGTATCGTTAGCCTGATAACTAGGCAGATACACGATCTTTTCTAGATAGTGATGCTTGGCTGCCGCCGGAATCACCACCGGATCGGCAATTAAATAATCAATGTATTCAGCACCGATACTACCGACATAACCCAGATAACTTGCTTGCAGCGGCGCAGCCCGCAACGCGAAGATACCTGTTCTGCTTTCGCCGGTGTGCCCGCCCAAATCAATGGCAATATCGATTTCCATACGTCTAAACAATTGCACAGCCTGTATATCGGTCAGATTGCGTATGTCAATAAACTGATCAAAGCCTTGCTTAAGCCGCGTCCGCATCTCGTCATTCACCTCCACCCCGCAGGAAAAACCAATAACTTCAAAGCGGTCTCTATCGTGTTTTTCGTATAACTCAGCCGTTAAAAATGAAACCGGATGGTTGCGAAAATCTGCTGACACATAAGCTAAGCGGATTTTGGGGTGTAATGGATACTTCGCTATCGGCCCCAGCGCATTATTGCGCGGAAATTTTTCAGCAATGCCGATTTCGGCGGCTTTGCGCTGCACAGCGGCTTGGTCGGTCACCGCCATGACGGTAAAAGGATTGCTGGCTTTTTGTTGATGTTCAATTTTTACCAGCAGTTCGGCAATTTCCTGCTCAATGTCGCGCCAATCGCAAATTTGCAACTTGGTCTGCAAGCGTTGCCCATACAAAAACTCAAAATCCGGCTTAAGTTTAAGCGCTTTGTCGTAACTGATTATCGCTTCAGGAAAGCGCTTGAGTTCGTACAAGACAATGCCGCGATTATTGTGGGCCTCGGCAAAATCGGGTTTGGCGGCGATAGCGCAATCATAACTGAGCAAGGCCTCTTCAAAACGGTTAAGCTCTTTAAGCACCATGCCGCGATTATTATGAGCCTCGGCATGATCGGGTTTTAAGCGGATGGCCTGTTCAAAGCAGGCTAAAGCGGCGTCGACTTGTTGCAACTCTCTTAGGGTATTGCCGCGATTATTGTAGGCTTGTGGATAATCAGGGGTAAGAGCAATAGCACGATCAAAATCTGCCAGCGCTGCGTTAAACTTCTGTAACTGTTGCCAAGTATTGCCGCGATTAAAATACGCCTCGGCATAATCGGGTTTTAAGGTTAACGCCTGATCATAAGCGGCTATAGCTTCTGCATAACGCTGTAAATCATGCAAAACCAAACCAAGATTATTATAAGGTTCTATATATTCTGGTTTTAGGCGAATAGCAGCTTCAAAACAGTGCAAGGCAGCTGGATATTGTTGCAATTCTTTATATGCCGCGCCCTGATTATTGTAGGCTTCGGCATAATCGGGCTTGCAGGTAATCGCAGCCGCATAGCTGGCTACCGCTTCCTGAAAACACTTTAAATTCTGCAACAGATTGCCGCGATTGCTGTAGGCTTGCGCATAATCCGGCTGCATAACGATAGCTTTATCGTAAGCGGCAATCGCCTCCTCCAACAGACCGGTATTTGCCAAGGCTATGGCCTGATTAAACCATACCTCCGGCTGTTGCGGGGCGATTGCCAACGACTTGCCGAGTAATTTAATGCCTTCTTTAAGCTTGCCCTGTTGCAAGGCAATGGTGCCCAAGCCTGTTAACAGCTGCGGTTGTTTTGGAAATAGATTAAGTAATTGATTATAGAGTGCGGCAGCTTCCGGCAATTGGCCGCTTTGATGCAGCGCCAAAGCTTTAAGTAGAAGTTCTTGATGCTTTGCTGACGGTTTTTGGGGCTTCATAGGCACATGGTCTAATACTTGATCGCCTGCCATAAGTTGGTCATCCCTGACCGTGTGTTGCTCGGGTAGCGGGATACCTTTAGCGACAAGCTCCTTATTATCAGTATATGCTGACAGATAGGTTCATGTCATCTTCTAAATTTAGGTGATGCCGTGATGATTTTTACAGCCATTCTCATTTTTGCCTTCATAAAAATGAGCAGCCATTGAAAATCAAAGCAAAAAAAAACCGCCTGACGGCGGGTAAGCTAAGAAGCTATAGGTAAGAGAACACATGAAAAATCAACCGCTAAAAGTAATACTATAGAGGCGGGTTATTTATATCACCCACACACCATGTTGTAAATTGATATTAAATAATAACTATTTCTTTTTTTTAGATAAAAGGCACGCAACTCAGCCTCTCAATCCACGACTAGCCTGCGCCACTACCTGTCTGGCCCGGAACAACACCATTTCCTGCCAGCTGTCGTCATTAGGACAAAAATGCCGCCGCATTTCCAAGCTATGCAGTAAACGCTCATCTTCATTATCCTCTTGCGCCCAAAGTAAATGATCACGCCATAACACATCAAACAACTGGTCGGTGCTATAAGTGCCAAATTCCAAGGTGATAAAACAACTGGCTGGATTCATCACCCCGTGCCAAAGATAATCCATTAAACCCAGCTTAGGTACAGAGCTTGAGGTTCCGGCCAACGGCAAAGTCACCGAATCGCCATACCATTGCCGGGCCAGTTCGGCACCGGCGCTATTTGGCTGATGATCGCAAATGATCTCCCCATAGCCGTATGGGCCTAACCCGGTATGCAAATCAATCACCGCCAAACGGCGTACCGACAAGCCATAACGATTGATCAACTCCTCGCAAACCAGACGGCCATGCGCCGGGCTGGCGCCACCGTAAAAAGGCCCAAATGGATCTTGATATTGTCCGCCACTAATCGCTGTTTCCAGCGCTACCCGGCCATATTGCTGGGCAAACTCCACAAACAAAGCTTGCCTTTCTGCTACGTCCGTCAACAACAACGTCGGCCGCAACCGTTGATAATCCGGGTTTTCCGGCAAAGAGTCGGAAAAATCCACGCCATTACGATTGAGGTCGATACCATCGGCATCGCAACGCCGCAGCCAGGCATAGCCCCAGGGCGTTAAAGCGTGAATCAGTAAGATGGCACAATCTTCGGCCAAATTAAAACTGCCGGCAGCTAATTGCCGCAGTAAATCGGTTTGCACCGCACTGCCGACAAACCCCTCGACACCATGGGTGCCGCCGATTAACACCAATACCATTTCCGCTTGCTCATCACCAATCCACGCGCTGTCGGTAAACAGCTGGTCTCCGGCCGGCCCAAAACCGGCGCATTCAAACGCCAGATGCTGATATGGATACGACAATTTGCTTAATGCCGCCAGCCACTGCTGCCTGGCCGCTGGGTATCCGGCAGGAAAAACCCCAATATCGAATTGCGCTAAAGAAAACTGCCCAAACATAACGACCACCTATCAATTTTTAGTAAATAGTGTATTTTCAAAGATTACAGCTTGTTTAAAATCCAGTCTGGTTTCAAAATTGCGTTTTTTGCTTAAGGTATCTTCCGCTATGGCGAGCACTCTGCTGGTTGTTGACAATCTTTCTGACTGGAATCCTTATTATCCCAGCGAGCAAGTCATTACTTTTGAAGATTATCTCGCCACCGTGCAGAACATCCCCGAACAACGTATCCGCATCATCAACCTGTGCAGCAGCTATGCCTATCTTTCCGATGGGTATTATTGCTCGTTGCTGGCAGAAGCCCGCAACCATCATGTCATACCTTCGGTAAAAGTCATCAATGACCTAGGCAAAAACGCCCTCTATCGCTTGCAGCTGGAAGATTTTAACCCCACACTAGCCCGCACTTTTAAACACCAGCATGTCGATAACGATTTCAAGCTGTATAGTTATTTTGGCGTCACCCCTGACCCGGTGTTTCAGGAACTGGCCCGAATGTTATTCGAACGCTTTCCTTGCCCGGTACTAGAGATAAGCCTGCAACTGCAACAGCAGTGGCAGATAACCGATCTAAAAGCCATTTCGCACCGCTGCCTGAACGATGCCGAGCAAACCTTGTTTGCCGAGGCCCTGGACAAGTTCAGCAAAAAAATCTGGCGTAAAAGCCGCGCCCGCAAAACGGCGCGTTACGATCTGGCCATTTTGCTGAATCCCACTGAAAAACTGCCGCCCAGCAATCGCGGCGCGATCAAAAAATTTATCCATACCGGCCGGCAAATGGGAATTGAAGTGGAATTGATTACCCAAAACCATTATGGCCGCATTCCAGAGTTTGACGGCCTGTTTATCCGCGAGACCACCGCTATTGACCATCACACCTACCGCTTCGCCAAAAAGGCCGAAGCGGAAGGCTTATTGGTGATTGATGACCCCACATCCATGCTGCGTTGCGCCAATAAGGTCTACATGGCCGATTTGTTCCGCACCCATCATGTCCCCTCCCCAAAAACCTGGATTTTGCACCGCGGCAATGCCGAACATCTAGACAAACTGGAAGCGGCTGCCGGTTATCCGGTGGTCATAAAAATACCGGACGGCTCGTTTTCGCGCGGGATTGTCAAAGTTAATAACCGTCAGGAATTGAATGTTAAAGTCAGCGAACTCTTTAAACAATCTGCCTTACTACTGGCGCAGGAGTTTTTATATACCGACTTTGATTGGCGCATCGGCGTATTTAATAATAAAGCACTGTTCGCTTGCCAATATTTTATGGTTAAAAATCACTGGCAAATTTACCGCCACAGCAACAGTCGCACCGACAGCGGCAACTTTGCCACCATCCCTACCTTTGAGGCCCCTAAAGCGGTGCTGGAGGCCGCCTTAAAAGCCACCCAGCCTATCGGCAACGGACTATACGGCGTTGATGTCAAAGAAATCAACGGCAAAGGCTATGTGATTGAGGTAAATGACAATCCCAATATAGATAGCGGTATTGAAGACAAATACCTTGGCGATGAATTGTACCGGGTCATTATGACCGAATTTCTACGCAGAATGGAAAATCGTAGCAAGGGCTTATGACGGCACAAAAAATCAATGTATCTGTGCCACAGGAAAATGGAATTTTTTCACGATTTTCGATCAAAAATTCCGCTAATTGTGGTGTAATTGAATACTGTAAACGGCATAAATACCGCTGTTTCTCAACTACTTATTTTGGATAAAATACCAAGCATACATGCAGATACACCTTAAAACCCTGGGCTGCCGCCTGAACGAAGCCGAGCTGGAAACCTGGGCGCAAGACTTTCAAGCAGCCGGCCACAGTATTAGCCGGGAATTGGACAATGCCAATCTGGTTGTACTCAATTCATGTGCGGTTACCGAAGACGCCGTGCGCAAATCCAAACAATTGATCCGCCGTATCCACCGCGATAATCCGCAAGCCAAACTGGTGGTCAGCGGTTGTTACGCCACGTTAAACGAAACAGAAGCCGCACAGTTGCTGGGCGTGGATTTAATCATCAATAACAAAGATAAGAACCGCTTGGTGGAAAAAACCTTGTCTGAACTGAATCTGGATAGTATGCCGGCCCTGTCTACCGAACCTGGCGAAGTCTCTTTATTCAGTCGCGGCCGGCAACGGGCCTTTGTTAAAGTCCAGGATGGCTGCCGCTACCGCTGCACATTTTGTATTGTTACCGTGGCACGTGGCGAGGAGCAGAGCCGCCCTGTCTCGGCTGTACTTGATGAAATCAACCGCCTGCACGAGCAAGGCATTAACGAAGTGATCATTACCGGTGTGCATTTAGGTGGTTATGGCAGTGATATAAACAGCAATCTACTGGAATTGATTCAGGCCATTTTGGATAACACCACCATTCCCCGCTTGCGACTAGGTTCTCTTGAACCTTGGGAATTATCGGATGGTTTTTTCGAATTGTTTAAAAATCCCAGACTGCTGCCGCATCTGCATTTACCGCTGCAAAGCGGTAGCGATGCTGTACTGCGGCGCATGGCCAGACGCTGCAAAACTGAAGAATTTAGCCAATTAGTGATGCAAGCCAGAGCGGCAATACCGAATTTTAATCTCACCACCGATATTATCGTCGGCTTTCCCGGCGAGACCGAACAGGAATGGCAGGAAAGCTACGATTTCATCCGCAAGCTGGGCTTCGGCCATATTCATATTTTCAGCTATTCACCACGAGAAGGTACCAAAGCCGCAGAATTATCGCAACAAATCAGCCAAGAGCTTAAAAAGCAGCGTAGCAGGCAATTACACGAACTGGCAGAAAGCATGAAACAAAACTTCATAGCTGAAAACATAGGGAACACAGCGGAAATTTTATGGGAAGGACATAGCGAAATGCTGAACAATGGTAACACCCGCTACTTTGGCTATACCCCTAATTATTTAAGAGTCGCTTGCGAAGTTGCGCAAGGCACTGCACTTGAAAACCGGATTTTATCGGGCCGTTTGTTGCGGGCTCAACTTGGCTTTATCCAAGTTGACCTCGAATAAGCTATATAGTGCTTGAAATTAAATTATATTACACCATACAATTCAATGCATTACAATAAATTCGACAGTTACTCCGTGGACTTCAGTACATTTACACCAAGCAGCCTTTGCGCGAACGGGTTTTCGCCATTCTCACCACAGACGATCAAATAGCGGTTTCCATTGTCAAATAACCTCAAGCGCGATTTCCATCATTAAACCTAAAACCTAGAATCAAGCCACCAGTTTAAAATCTGCCACTGTCAAATCCGCAGGATGAGTGCTGGCTCCTACCACGGCGATTTCCACAGCTGCCGTTGGGGTGCTGGAGCCGTGGGCATCGTAATATAAGCCGCCGGTATGGGCGTTGTAATACAAATAGTCTGTCACGCTACCAGCCGCCGTGGCGTTGCTGAAGTTAGCTGCCGTCACCGCTATATCACCGGTAAAGGCGGTGAAAATGGTTTTTGATAATTCAATTTGCCCATAACCTTCTATCAGATTGCTGATCGCCAAGGGTGTGCTGCCCGGCTTGGTATTAAGTATATCCAAACCACTAACCTTTAGTGGCTGATCACTGACGGCGCCGCCGGCATCACTATCCCAATTAGCCGTTGCGCTGAGCTGGTAAGCGCTCCCCGCTAGCGACCGATTGCCATTGTCATTGAGCAGCACATTCACAATAGCCTGATCAGCCCTGCCCAGCTGAATGCTAAAACCGCTGCCGGTCAAACCGGTGATGCTGTCTTGGCTGGCATTAAACGAGTAACTGCCGCTGCCGACCGTCAGCGTTAAATCGGCTAAGGCGATACCATTAGCGCTGCCGTGATTATCTAAATGAACTCCGGTCACGGTAAACAAATCGGTGGCGGCATTGTAGGCCACGCTGCTGATGCTGGCCGCCCTGACGTTGCTGACGGTAACACCTTGGCTGATAATTGCGCCGGCGCCGCTATCCCAGCCGACACTGGCCGACAGATTGTAAAGCGTATGGCCATCATTGGCTTGGGTGCCGTTTTTATTCAACAAGCCATCAATCGCCAATTGGTCAGCGCTTGACAGTTGGATGGTCACGCCTGCGGCGCTTGGTTTGCCACTCACCACACTGCCGCTGGTTAAAGTATAGCCGGCGCCGCCATCGCCTGTCAGGCTGAGGTCGGTGACCACATAGCCTGCTGCCGTGCAGGTCAGGTTGCTACCGGTTAACATAAGCAGGCCGCTGGCGGCGTTGTAGTTAACGGTCGACAGGGTGGGCAGGGCAGGCGCAATAACCGTTACCAGTGTGCCGCCAAAACCATCAGCCTGCAGAGTAAAGGTATTTTTGCTGTAGTTGCCGCTTAGCCCCAGGGTATCCAAAATGGTGCCGGCGCTGCTGACCAGCAATTGATCGGCACTATTGACTGTTGCAGATGTAACCGTTAAACCAGCAAAGTCCAGGATAGACCCGGCATTTAGAACCAAACCCGAGATACTGGTGTCGATGGTGTTTGAAATGATTAATTCGCCGCCGTTTTTGAGTGTAGTGTCGATTGATGCAGCTGTTGCATCATAACTACTGATTACTTCATAGCCACCGCTGTTAACCACCGTGCCGCTGGCAATACCACCAGACAAGATACTTTCCCAGCCACCGCTGTTAACCACCGTGCCGCCGGCTAGGCCTCCTGAAGAGATAACGTCCTCTCCTCCGTTGATCACCGTGCCGCTGGTCAAGCCTCCTGAAGAGACAACTTCCTCTCCTCCGTTGACCACCGTGCCGCCGGCCAGGCCTCCTGAAGAGATAACGTCCTCTCCGCCGTTGATCACCGTGTTGCTGGCCAGGCCTCCTGAAGAGATATATTCATTGCCGCCAAGATTGATCACCGTGCCGCTGGCCAGGCCTCCTGAAGAGATATATTCATTGCCGCCAAGATTGATGACTGTGCCGCTGGTCAAGCCTCCTGAAGAAATCTCTTCAAAGCCCCCGCTCGATAATACCAGTCCTGAAGTTGAAGCGCCTGATTCTACGGTTAAGTCAGTTACGATGGCGCCACTTTGCAGGCTGATGCCATCAATGGTATTCGTTTGATTAGCCAGATAATGCCCACTGGATAAAATTAGTCCCGCAATCTCACCACCACTGGCTACACTGCCTCTACTCACAGTGCCGCCTGAGATAAACTCAGCGCCGCCGCTGTTGACCGCCGTGCTGCTGACCAAGCCGCCTGAAGAAATAACTTGATAGCCGCCACTGTTGATCACCGTGCCGCTGGCCAGGCCCCCTGAAGAAATCACTTCAGAGCCCCCGTTCGATACCACAAATCCGGAAGTTGAAGCGCCTGATTCAACGATTAAACCAACAATGGCGCCACTTTGCAGGGTGATACCTGCTATGCCGTTTTTTTGATTACCCTGATAATGCCCGCTGGATAAGATCAGCCCATCAATCTCACCACCACTGGCCACACTGCCTCCGCTCACAATACCCCCGGAATAGATATGTTCAGAGCCGCCGCTGTTGATCACCGTGCCGTAGGCCAGACCTCCTGAATAGATCACTTCGGAGCCGCCACTGTTGATCACCGCGCCGCGGGCCAGGCCGCCGGCAGAGATATATTCATTACCGCCACTATTGACTATCGTGCCGCTGGCCAGGCCTCCTGAAAAGATATATTCATTGCCGTCAAGATTGATCACCGTGCCGCCGACCAAACCTCCTGAAACAATATCTTCAAAGTTCCCGTTCGATAATACAACGCCTGAAGTTGAAGCGCCTGATTCTACGGTTAAATCGGTCACGATGGCGCCACTTTGCAAAGTGATACCGTCTATGCTGTTTTTTTGATTGGCTACATAATATCCACTGGATAAAATCAGCCCCTCAATTACACCACCACTGGCCACACTACCGCCGCTCACCGTGCCGCCTGAGATAAACTCATCGCCACCGCTGTTAACCACCGTGCCGTTGACCAGACCTCCTGAATAGATCACTTCAGAGCCGCCGTTGTTGACCACCGTGCCGCTGCCCAGGCCTCCTGAATAGATCACTTCAGAGCCGCCGTTGTTGACCACCGTGCCGCTGCCCAAGCCTCCAGAATAGAGATATTCAAAGCTGCCGCTATTGACCACCGTGCCGTTGGCTAGGCCTCCTGCAGAAATCACTTCAAAGTCACCCCAGTTTGATACGACAAATCCTGAAGTTGAAACGCCTGATTCCAGGGTTAAATCAGTCACGAGAGCGCCACTTTGCAGGGTGATACCATCAACAACACTTATTTGATTAGCGACATAATGCCCAGTGGATAAAATCAGCCCATCAATCGCACCGCCACTGACCACGCTGCCGCCATTCACAGTGCCGCCTGAGATAGATTCAGAGCCACCGCTGTTGACCACTGTGCCGCTGGCCAAGCCTCCTGAATAGATCACTTCATAGCCCCCGTGCGATACGACAAATCCTGAAGTTGAAGCGCCTGGTTCTACTGTTAAATCAGTCACGATGGCGCCATTTTGCAGAGTGATGCCGTCTATGCTGTTTTTTTGATTAGCGACATAATGGCCGCTGGATAAGATCAGCCCCTCAATCTCGCCACCACTGGCCACGCTTCCGCCACGCACAGTGCCGCCTGAGATAGATTCAGAGCCGCCGCTGTTGACCACCGTGCCGTTGGCCAGGCCTCCGGCAAAAATAAATTCAGCTCCGCCGCTGTTGACCACCGTACTGCCGGCGAGGCCTCCATTATCGATATATTCAGAACCGCCACTATTGACTACCGTACCGCTGGCCTGGCCTCCTGAAGAAATATCTTCAGAGCCGCCGTTTGATGCGACAAATCCTGACGTTGAAGCCATTGATTCAACGATTAAACCAACAATGGCGCCACTTTGCAGAGTGATACCGTCTATGCTGTTTTTTTGACTAGCCACATAATGGCCACTGGATAAGACCAGCCCCTTAATCTCACCACCACTGGCCACGCTACCGCCACTTACAGTGCCGCCGGCAGAGATATATTCATAGCCGCCACTGTTGACCACCGTGCCGCTGGCTAGGCCTCCTGAAGAGATAACTTCATAGCCGCCGCTATTGACCACCGTACCGCCGGCAATACCACCAGACAAAATAGTTTCCGAGTCGCCGTAATTTAAAATAATTCCGTTGCTGGTTTGACCGGCTGAAACGAAATAGAAAGTCATAATAGTGCCTTTACGGTGTCGTAGTGTGAAATAAGGATGATTAAAAGTAATACGTGTCGAATTTGTTAAAGCTACATCAATTAATCTCAGTAGTTTTGCTGAAACGAACAGCCAGAGCTATTTACGGTCGAACCGTAAAGCGTATTCGGGCATATGTCGTCAATATCGGCAATGCTATCATTATCGCTATCGTTATAGCGTTTAGTTAAAATCACGCTTGCGCTTTGAGAATTTAGCGTTAGCGGAAACGTTACGGATGGTAAACTCGAAGCAGCGGGTGATGCGACCAAGTATTCACCACACAGCACGGCATTTGATACCGGACACCCCTTGTTATTCGTGGCAAAGCTGGTATTTACCAAAGCGTCTACTTGCGGTAAATCCATGGATTCGATCGGAACGATTTCTACGTTAGCCAGAGTCAAATATGCGCCGTTCAAAATTACACTCCCGAACAATCTGGATGATCCGGTTGCCCCCGCCTGAAACAAAACCGTAATACGTTGCCAGCTTGTTCCGACCGTAGTATTGTAAAGACTCGAATCCATTGGATACGAGGGGTTATTGAACGAGTCATCCAAAGTAGTATAAAAAACAACAAAGTGCGGCTGAAAATTATCCTGGGACGCCTGCATGTCTACACTCATTCGGTACCATTGCCCTTGAGTGATCGAGAACTCGGGCGAGTACACCCCCGTGTTTCCCCCATCCGCTGGTACAGCAGCCTGCATGTATTGTTGCGGCGTACCGCTAGCTGTTGGATTGGAAATGAGGTTTTGGCAGTTATATTTAGTAGAGCCGAACTCCCAGGTGAACCAATTTATACTACTAATGCCATTTCCGACTGGATTGCACTGACCGGTTTCCAGCAGATTACCTCCGGTCTTGTGAATAGAGGTAGCATTCCCTAAAACACTTGCAAACTCGCTCTGGGAATCACGCAGATTGCCATCCGGCATTATTGTATTTTCCCATTGCGTAAAGTTTAGCCAATTCCCATTGTCAGTAAACAAATTGTATGTCGGCTGCAGAATATCCACATAGGTATTACTATTAAATGTAGCGAAGTTAGAGGTATTTGTTAGCTGCGCATCTGGAGCAGTCATTGAAACAGCACTAATGTTTCTAGTTGAAGGTGCGAATACGTTTTGTGCTATGGTATTGTTGAACATCGGATCTGTGCCTGGCATCAAGGTTGTGTTATTCACTTCCCTAGCTAAAACCGCTGAGCCGCCCACCAGATTCATTTGTGAGGTACGGTTTCCATACAATTGATTATTAGTCACCAGATTATTATTGGCACGGTGTAACTGAATACCGTAATCCGCGTTAATGACGGTATTATTGGAAATGTTAAAATTATAACCTAAATCGTCTATATAAATACCGGCCGTTGTGGTTTTGCTTCCTATTAATAAGCCATCGATGTTGCCGTGAACATTTTGGATTATATTTCCACTGATTACGCCACCTCCCAGCGGACTACCACCGGAATATATGGCACCGCAATCGTTGAAAACTCTACAGGACCCTTCAATTATATTGTTTTCAATCCTGGTTTGAGAATCCCCTTGAAACATAATACCTGCATAATTAGTATTTATGATGCTATTATTCGAAACCACAGATTGCGGCCCGGCATAGATGGCGTTTGCTTCCGGTTGCGGCAGGCTTAGAATGGTGTTTCCTTCCATGAACACACTCACATTTTGGAAGTTGGACCGGGAGATCGTCGCTCCCGCTCCAGGCTGTCCATGAGGCGCATTTCCAACCACTACGCCTGGCCCTCTAATGTTTGAAAAATTCACACTACTAATATTAGCCGCTATCGAAGCGGAAGCCTCGATACCAGTCAGCACTGTATTTGAAACGCTGCAATTGGAAAAACTGACATTACTGCTGTATTGCATTAGCACACCGGTGTAAGCATTAGTCACAGCCAAATTGGAGACATTAACATACTTGTTGTAGTTAAGATTAATTCCCGTCTCCAGAGTTGTGACGGAAATACTATTTCGGTTTGGTGCACTATCATTCGGCAGCCGCACATACAGATTGCCGCCTTGGTATAACCACTGCCCGGAACCGGTATTAAGCATCCATAAATTACCGGTGAGATAATAGGGTGTACCTGTGTTGTATTGGTTAGCTGCAATAACCCAGTTATTATCTTTTACGCCATCGGCTCTCACAATGTAAGGTTGGACTTTGATGTTGCCATTCGGCAGATCACTGCCTCCGCTATAGACTTGCCCGCGCTGATTATACCCATCAGCAACAACCACTCCAGTATTATTATTCAATAGATTTACTATTGGCACTTGCCTGTTATTGGTATTAATCGTCAGCGTTGTATCAATGCTCAGGTTATATCCCGTACCATTCGCATTCCCTGTTGTCTTTAGAAAAAAGCTGTTATTATTAGAGGCAAAATCTGGGAAGTGCGCGACATTCATATGCGTCACATCGCCGTTCACAGCTACTTGTAACACTTGGGAAGCCACACTGGCGACGTATATGCTATTATCAATCAGTCTAAAATTTGCGGACGGTATGGGTATTGATCCATCAATGCTTGGAACATTGCTGCCGCAACTGCTGCTGGTCACATTGATAGGCTTTTCAGCGCTCCCATTGCCATTGATTGTGAGGGTTTCGTTCCATTTGTTGCCGCAAGCCAAAATCACTTCATCACCAGCTAAGATAGGCTGCTTTGCGAGACGCCCCAAGGTTTGCCAAGGGCCATGCGTACTACCGCTTGCCGGTTTATTAGCGCCTGAGCCATCGAAAGAGTCTTTGCCGTTGATTTTGTCAACATAATAAGTTTTGGCATACGCGGCGCTGGAAACACCTAATAGCGATGACGATACCACTAATCCACTGAAGATAAGTTTTCTAATGGTGACAACACTAAACATTGAGATTTTCATTTGCACATGCTAATTTAAGATTAAAGTTAACAAAGCAACGCAGGCAGGCAACCGGAAAACAGTGCCGGCGAGCGTGCAGCGGTCTCACCCTTTGGGCGATTTCATTCAGGCCTATCTTTTCCAGTGACGATAAGCCTTTACGATAACAGAGGAACGGTCAACTGCTGATTCTAGGATTATCCTAGAATCAGCAGTTGGACACCGCAAAATCGTAGATTTTGCGGTGTTATTACTTACCGATTTTAGAAAAAGGGAACTTCTTTAGACTGGTTCTTGATCTTCGAAAAATCAATGGTGTAGGATGGGTAGTTACGAAAAATGCTAGTAATGCGTGACCGGCGCCAAATTATTATCTTTATCTTCCAGGTATTTCAGCACATCCTCATCCGGCAAATTGCCGTCATGAATCAGATAATTCCGTCTGGAGATATAAGCGCTTTTGAAAAACTGGTAACGATCAACTGCACCTTCGCTGATGACTTTTTCCAGCCCCAAATTATTAGCACGCGTATCAACTGCTTTTAATACGCCCAAGCCGCCAGAAACAGCATAAGAAAGACCAGAGCCAGAGCCGAAATAAATCCCGGTATAACTGATGGGATTTAAGGCCATATCGCCCAACAACCCAGCAAAACCACGCGCCGAACTTGGCCCAAAGAATGGCAACACCAGATAAGGCCCAGTGTTCACGCCCCAAAGAGCCAGTGTTTGATCAAAATCTTCAAAATGCTTAGGCAATTCTATCATGGTGCCGACATCAACCAGACCACCCACACCGGCTGAAGTATTAACCAAGAATCGGGCAGTATCCTGACCCGATTGCGAAAACTTACCTTGCAGGGCATCGTTAGTGAAAACACTAATATCATCAATATTGCTGAAAAAATTGCTGACCGCATGATGAGCGACTGTAGGCATTACCGTATCATACCCTTTAGCCACCGGTTTCATCACATATTGATCAAGCCCGTCGTTAAATGACTGTGCACCACGGTTCCAACCCTGCCACGGATCTTCTGGATCGGGAGCATGAGTTGTTGCACAACCACTTAAAAAAACCAGCATTCCCGCTGCGATTAGGGTCTCTATGGTCTTGGCTTTTTTCTTCTTTTTATTCATTATCATTTATACCTCCTAATCGGAATAGTTTTTGAACCTGTCTAAAACTCGCGTAACATAGCACATAATCGAGTTTTCAACCCAGACCTAAAGTAATGGAAATCTGCCAAAACCCACTAAGCCAACGTTTCAGAGGCTATCTACCCGTGATCATCGACATTGAAACAGCGGGATTTAACGCAAAAAAAAACCCGCTGCTGGAAATTGCCGCCATCATCGTCGAGGCTGACGAACAAGGATTACTTCATATTACCGAAAAACATCATTGCAACATTATACCTTTTAAAAACTCTGAACTGGATGAGGCTGCCCTAAAGTTTACCGGTATTGACCCCTATCATCCCTTTCGAATGGCTATTGACGAAAAAGACGCATTAACCAAGCTTTTTACTCCAATCAAAGCCGCAATGAAACGCAATGAATGCAAACGCGCCATCTTAGTCGGCCATAATCCGGCGTTTGACATCAATTTTTTAAATGCGGCAATTGACCGCACCAGCTACAAAAAAAGTCCGTTTCATCCGTTCAGCAGCTTCGATACCGCTACCTTGGGCGGCTTGGTCTATGGACAAACTGTGCTGGCAAAAGTCGCCCAGGCAGCGGGGTTAGCCTGGGACAATAGTAAAGCCCATTCAGCACTTTATGACGCCGAACAAACAGCGGAAATATTTTGCCAGATTATCAACCTCTGGAAAAAATTATCAACATTGGAAACGCCATAAAGACTCCCCCCACGCTGCCGCGAGTGTCATTCATTAAGACTAAGGAAAGCCTCTTAGCCCAAATAGAAATGAGAACAAAGATATTTTGTAACTATTCAGCGTAGGATGAGTAGAGCGAAAGCGAAACCCATCACTGATGGCCTATAAAGATGGGGTTCGGCTATCGCCTCTACCCATCCTACGCCATTGATTTTTCAGCTTTCAATGGTTACGCTGAATAGTTACAATATTTTCACGCGCAATCCTAAACTAATTTTGGCGTAGCCGCCAGCAACTTAGCTGCCAGCTCGCCCTTATTATGCATATCCAGCACGATATCGCAACCGCCCACCAGTTCGCCATTGATATACAATTGCGGATAAGTGGGCCAATTTGAATATTGTTTTAAGGATTCGCGTAGTTCCGGGTCATCCAGAATATTGACTGCCCGATATTTGACATTGCAGGACTGCAACACTTGCACAACCCTGGCCGAGAACCCGCATTGCGGAAAATCCGGGGTGCCTTTCATATACAGCACCACGGCATTGCGGTTTAGTTGATCTTGAATTTTCTCAATAATACTCATTTTTAGGCCTAGTCAAAAACAATAACCTAGTAATCTTATCAATTTTTAGCCTATCGCGTAAACAAAACTCCAAAAATCTCTACCCTCAAAATTCATACAACATTCTAAAATCCACACGTTGCTGACCAACTCCCACATTAGCCACCAAACTGTTATACGCCTGCAACGGATAAGACCAATCAAATTCGCCGGTTAACGATCGGTACATCTTCAAACGTAACCCCAGCCCGGCCGATGCCAGCGTGGCATAAGACGGCGTTGGCGGCAGGTTGCTGGACCAAAGCCCCGCCCAATCAGCAAAGGCCAAGGCTCGAAAGTTTTGTACCGAATCCCAATCGCCCGGTAATAGCTTAGGGGTATGCACTTCCATAGACAAATTCAGACCGTTATCTCCCAAGACTTGGCTTTGATGATAACCGCGCACACTCAGCGGACCACCGGCGGAAAATTGTTCGTTGTTGATCAGATAAGTGGAACTTACCTGACCCTGAGCGCGCGATTGCAGCAAAAAATCCCATGGCAAGCTTAATTGATTCTTAAGACTGCCGGTTAAATACATAAAGTCGGGGGAAGCGCCGACACCGGCAGCGTTAACCCGCTTGGCAGCAAACTGCGCTGCTTCGTTACCCAAACCGCGAAAAGAAAAATTACCGACCAGACTCAAGGTGGTATTTGCAAATTCATTGCGCCAATTACCATCATAGCCGGCAATAAACTTTGCATAATCAACCTTGGTATTTGATGTTGTGGTAGTGCCAAAACTTTTATAATCAAAACCCAGCGTCAACGACTGCATGAATCCAGTTGAGCCAAGCAAAGGTTTGACCAAACGCGCCCCGTAAATGGAACCGTTACCGATTACCGCCAGATCGCCCACCTGAATCCCCGGCACCAGAGTATTGGAATTAATATCCATGGTATAAAGAGCCAAACGAGTATCGTACCAACCGGTAGGCAACACATAAGTGCCCGTCACCACCTCAACCTGATTAGCATTTTCCGGTGACACCTGATATTGCACCGAGGCGCTGTGAAATTTCTGCCACAGATTATCATAACGTAACGATCCGATTAATCGGCTATAAGAAGTATTACTGGTATTGCGGCTATTCATCTCCAGACTGCCGTGTAGCGGCAACTCATCCTTTACCCGCATCTCCACTTCCATTTTACCCGGCGTGGAACCGGCGCGAAATATAGGCGTCACACTGCGATCCGGCGCCTCTTTGGCCAGCGTAGTCATCTGCTCTTGCACGGTAGGCATGTGCGGCACCTGCCCTTCAGCCAGCGCCGGCACCGCATCACGTATCTTGTTCAACGCATAATAACGGGAACCGGTAATATGCATGGTTTCGATAGTGCCTTCCACTATCTCAATCCGCACCCTGCCCTGATCGACATCCTGTTCAGGAATGGCAACCACCACCGTGGGATAACCGGCATTTCTATACGCTGCCTCCAAAGCAGCTCGCGCTTTTTCGACATCATCCACCGTTTTATCCGGCCCCAAAAACGGATACACCGAACGCTCCAATGTTTCCTCATCCAAGACAGTATTGCCGTCTATCTGTATGTCGAACAGATCAAAAGCCGGTTTGGCAGCAACCTCAGCCGGTTGCACTGAAAGCGGTGGCTGCTCAGCTGCATAAGTCAGAGGGTGCTGCAAGAATAAACCGACGGTCAGTAAAAATCTGCACCGCCTCATGGTTTGGCCTCCAGACTTTCATTGTTCTGCTCGGCAGGTGCCGGCTCTGCTACCTGCTCCTTCCCTTTAAATGGAGTGATCTTTAATTGCTGCAACTTATATTTATAATCTTCAACAGCGCTCTCGGTCTCAATTTGACCAATGCCGGTAATCGGTTCAAGTTCAATCACCTGCTGAAACAAACCCTTCTGTTGATATTTATTAATAACATCTTGATTTACGGACTGTAACTCTTTATTTGTCTTGGTGCATTGCTCTATCCATTGCTCTCTTTCTTTGACAGCCTGCACCAATAATTGATTATCCGCACTAATGGCATTGGCCTTGACCACTACATCATTGTGTTTTTTCAACATCACCTGTTTCTGTTGCCGCTCCTGATCCAGCTGGGCATCCAGATGGGTCTTGGTGGTTTCTAAATCAGACTTATAATGATCCACTTCCGCTTGCAGCGGCTGCAATTTTTTAACCGTGTCCTCCAGGCTTTTCAGCTTGCCTTCCAGCACAGCTTTTTCATTCAGCCAAGCTGTTTTTTCCGCCTCCAACGCGGTTTTTTCCTGACTGAGCTGTCTGATTAAACCTTGGGCCTTTTTGATGGCCACGCCGCCGTCACCAGCGGCTTTTGGCTCTGCGGCAATAACCACACTGCCCCATAACAAACCCAACAGCAACAATAACTTCATATTCAGAGCTTTAGCGCTTTGCATAAATTCCCCGCCTAGAAGCGTGTGTTCAAATCAAAATTCACGGTATCGACATTGTACTGCGGCCCATCAATAGAGTCTGTGCTATACCAGTGCATATCCAGCCAAGTATTTTTAGCCAAACCATACTGCGCCCCCATGACCCAACCTTTGGCATTGGTGCCGCCGTTATGGAATATCGAATCGGTAAAGGCGTCCAGCACCGCATCTCGTTGCACATAGCGGTAGGCGAAACTCAAATTCCAATCTCCGCGCCGGGCGACGCGTGGCTGACCCAAATCAAGACGTAATTGATAAGCGGTGGTGCGCGGCGCTGAATTGGTATAATTGACGATACCACCGGCAAATTGACTCAAAATCTGCTGCTGATTGTAGCCCAGGTTTTTTGCATAATCAGCGGTAAACAGCAAATGTGTTTGTCCATACAGCAAATAATCGTAAACGGAAGTAAGGTTTAAGATTTTAAACTGTGAGGCCAAACCAAACAAACAGCCTGTTGGATCAGTACAGGTAGTACCTGGCGTACCGGAATTACTATTAGTTATCGCCACCATGGAGTTACCCTGCTGCATAAACTGTGGCGCAGTCCAGTCGTATTCATGACCATTACCCACATTCGCCGCATTATAACGGGCGGAGACATTTTGGTACTCATAGTAAGCAACGCCGATATTAAACCGAGAATCATTAAACACCAGCCAATCAGCACCGATTTGTCCGGCATACAACCACTTGGATGTGGTCGAAAAATTCACGTTCTGAATCGGAAACACCCCGACTGTCATAAACACGCTGTTTGGAGTTTGCTGACCCTGGTTAATCCCAACCCGCCCGGTTGGAATATTGGGCTTGTAGCCACTGACCACAGGATCATTCTGATTGGCATGATAACGAAAACTGGTGGCAAAACCTTCAAAGCTTAGATCAGGGTCAAATACAATATCGGTAGACAAAAACGGATTGATGATCCGGCCACCATAAGCACTAAACCAGCTGGTATTTTTATCGTCCAAATAATCGTATTGCAAATATGAACGATCAATTGCAAATTGATACGATTGTCCGGTATTACCCAAGGTTTGATCATTGGAAACCGGGTTATAAGTGTTACTGGTCGCCAAACGCACACCCGCTTTCAAACCATCGGTGATATTGGTCTCAAAACCGATTCGAAAACGCTCACGCAACAAGAACTGATCTTTGGTATTGTTGTTAAACGCATAACGAGAAGAGGTCGGCGATTGCGCGGCGGCCCCGGTTACCCCAGTGTTATTACCATTTTGATACAAACTATTGATGTTCAAGAAATTATAAGGGCCCACACCACTATTAAAAGCAGTGCCGTTACCGCTACCGTAAAAATTGTCGGCCATCCGCAAACGCATATCCATACTGGGATTAAATACTGCCAGCCATTCAGGTAATGCCGCCGGCACCCCCCAACCTTCAGTTTTGGCATCCTGCTTGACCTCGGCAACCACTTCGCTTTTTAACTCAGCCCGCAGTTCATCACGAATTTCCTTTTTGACGAATTCCGGCACATAACCCACATGTTTACTGGTTTTTGCATTGGCATTGTCCTTGCCGGCAATATCGCCGGCAGCCTGGGCTTTCCTTTTAGCGGCAAAATCGCCCGGATTGGCCGGCTGCTGATCAGCATTAGGCTCGGCAGTCGGCTGAACTGCGCCAACAGCCGTAGGCGATTTAGTCGCGGCAGCGGGAGCGGCTTCCGCCGCCTCCTGTTCAGCGGCACTGACCAAGCCGCTGCCTTCCTGCTGATTAATCACGCCGCGTTTAACCAACAGATCAACCAGATTGACAAAGGTCGATTTCTTAACCTTGATGATTTCATCGCTTTGCTCTGCTGCCGAAACCGTTAATAGCGAGCCTGTCAGCATCACCCATAGCGTTTTTGTTGCAATATTCATGTGTTTTATAAGTTAATGCTCATCGAAAATAAGTTAATCAGCCGGCTTTTAAATGCGTGCCGTCATACGAATTCTTACCGGCTGCGGCATGTTGTCCGGCGGCGCTTTGCCGACACTGGCGTGCAATTTTGGTAAAGCAGCCCGAATGGCCTGATCAACATCAGCTTTGCCGCTGCCATCCGCCAATTCGCTGCGGCTGATCCGGCCATCGGTATCCACCCAAACATCAATAATGACGCTGTAACCAGACTTCATCGCCGCTGTATCGGCCAATAAATTCTGCATACCATCCTCCAGCTTGCGCTGTAACTGCCCGCCATACCAGATAGCGGCACTACCGGGCGTACCACCCAGTATTGATCTGCCGCCCTTATGGGCAGCCAAGCCAAAACCATCCGCACCTGCCGAACCATCGGCATCCAGCCCCAGTTCGCCGGCCGGCGGTTCATCAGCCTCTTCCGGCGCCGGCTCCGGTTCTTTATCCGGCATAGGCTCTTCAATTTTTTCTTCTTTCACTTCCGGCTCCGGCGGTTTCATTTCCGGTGGCGGCGGCGGAGGCGGCGGGGGTTGTATCATGGTAATCTGCTGCACCACTTTCTTGGTTTGCGGCGGCTTTTGAAACTTATCTTTCAACAGATAAACCGCCAGCATTATCAACAGACTAAAAGCTACCCCCAGCAGCACCGGCAAACGAAGCAGCCATGCATATTTTTTTTTCATAACCGCTCTTGACTGTTATTTGACCAGCTTCTGTGTCACCAGCCCTAGTTGACTGATCTGTAAGCGCGTCACCACATCCAGCACTTCAATTACCTTTTGGTATTGAACGCTGGCATCCGCCTTAACCACGACCGGCAAATCGGGCACCGCCGCCTTGAATTGTCCCAAGCGGGTTTCCAGTTCCTGAAGGGAAACCGGATAAGTGTCCAGATATATCGTGCCGTCCGGGGTAATGGAAATCGCTTTGGTTTTAGGCTTGGATAAAGACGGAGTGCTGCTGGCCTTGGGCAAATTGACGGTAATCCCTTGCACAGTGGCCGTAGTCATGATGATAAAAATCAGCAACAACACATAAGCCACATCCAGCATCGGGGTAATATTGATATCGTCGTATACCTTCTCTTCCGATTCCACTTTCATGGCTTAGCCTCCTTTGCGCTGTTGCGCGGCACGCATGGACAGCAAAGCCAAAAACTCATCGGCAAAGATGCGCATACTGGCGGTAATATCCTTGATTTGCGTTAACAGATAGTTATAGGCAAACAGCGCCGGAATTGCGACCGCCAAACCTGCCACGGTCGCTAAAAGGGCCGCAGCTATACCGGGCGCGATCGAATTGATATTGACATCACCGGAGGCAGCGATAGCGGCAAAGGTAATCATTACCCCCACCACAGTACCCAGCAGCCCCAGAAAAGGCCCGCCGGCAATGGCGATAGTCAGCAACACCATGTTTTTATTGAGGCGTTGGCTTTCTGTAACGATTTGCGAATCCAATTTTACGTGCAAATAATTCCAGGCTTCAGAAGTAACCACCTGATCGGCATCGCCCTGCAATAATTTAAGCTCATGTATCGCGGTGTGGTATAGATGATAGAGCGTAGAACTTTGAAAATGATCGTGCTTACCCACCAAGGCCGTCAAAAAATCCGACTCGGCCAGTTCCTGCTCCTCAGCGGACTCTTCCTGATCCAGCTCGCCCAATTTCCGCAGATCGAGCTGCCGATATTTTTCCAAAAACAGCCGATTGTCTTTGGTCACACGATTGATCACCAGGGTTTTGCTGACCATCACCAGCACCGCCACCACCAACATAATCCCAGTCAGCCCTATCACCACCCAACCGTCAATGGTCACGTTCTGCACGATCACCATGAAATGGCCTTGGTTACCGCTGCTGTTGGATTCATCCTGGCCAAAGTTCAGCACCGAGAAATCTGGGCTTTGCGAACGAAACGCCAGCTTGACCCAATCAGGGCTACGCGCGGTGGCGGCGATCTGCACTTCATCCAGTAAACCAACCAACTGATTACCTAAACGTATGGTCGGATTAACCGCAACCAGATTAATTTTGGCACTACCCACCGAAACGCCATCAATATACAGCTCTATCACTTGCGGCGGCGCAAAGCTATTTGGATTGGCGGCGGCTTTATCGCCACTGTAAACGGCCAAAGTATCCGGTCTTACCACCAAAGTAATTTGTTGCCACTGCCCTAAGGCTAAATTAGCCGGCGCAATAGCCACGCCATTCCAACTGGCTGTTAAAGCCGTATTTTGCAAATTCAGTTCAAGCGTGGTGGCGCTATCGCCGGCAAACAATAAAGTAGCGGCAGTTTGCGGCTGATCAAGCTTGATCCAGGTTGAGAATGTCCAGCCTTTATCGGCGGCAATCGCTAATTGCGGCGCCGGATTAATGGTAATCGGCCCGGCGCCGGTAAATTGCGCAGCCGCGCCTATCCAGCCTGCCGGTAGAATTTGCGCCTTGGAATCGGCAGCGTTAGTCGCATAAGCCGTGGCGTCCTGCGGCAAGGTTTCACCGTCTTTAAAGTGATAAACCAAGGCCTGCGGCGTATCGTACAGACTTTTACTGTCAGAACCATCCGGCGCATTAGCGTTGCCGTAATACATCCAGAAATTGTCTGTATCGACACCGCCCCTGACCTGCGGCACTTTCACCCAGATCAAACCCAGTTCGCTCAGCGCATCCACATGCTCCACCTGATAATGCAGCGGGGTTTTATCGTCTTTCAAAAAACGTATATCGCGGCCATTTTCAGCAAGATCGGCAAAATAACCAAAATTGCCGGCATGAAGCCGAATCAACAACGGAAAGTCAGTTAGCGTCTCTTGAATATCGGCACCCGCAGCGCCTGCGTCAACGCTGACCTGACGGCGAGAGCTCCATTCATCATTCCACCAGGCTAACGCCAATGCCGGTATCAACAACGCCACCAGCCCCATCAGAAAATATCGTTTTTTCATTTTGTTTTATAGTCGTTTATCCAAGAAAAAGAAGGTCGTCCAGAACGTTGCCGTTGCTATGACAGGCGATTTTAGTTATATACAGAAAGATATAGCGAATAGCAATTCTGCGCAAACTAAAAAACACAACTCCTGTCTTTCCAGCAAAACATAGGCTACTTAACAGCTCGGCAGCTAAGGCATTAACCAAGGATTACACTTTATCAAGCAAAAATAGTGCCATAGTTAACGCAACTTAACATCAACAAGTTATTGGGAAAACTGTTTCAGATGTGTTGATATACAAACAGACACTGTTGGTTTAGTGTTGATATATACACATACCTGCTTAAATAGCAGCAGGCGGATTAGAGACGGGGGTGATTTGCTAGGAATCAAAGGGGTGAATCAAAGGCAATCAAAGGGGTCAGACTCGATTGATTCTAAATTGAGCTGACTTTCTGTCACCACCTTTAGCTGTTGGCTCTATGCGCCTCGCCAATTGTGATTGAATTCGCTCCTTGAAGCGGGTATCTCCCAATGCCCAACCCTTATTGCTTGCCTCTCTTATTTCGTTTATCTTGGCTTCAGACAAAGACTGGACGAATAGCGCTTTATAAGCAGCATGACAATCGCCACCCTCAATTCCTAACCGGCTAAATTCAGAATGGGGTACCACTAAACTATCGATCTTACCTAATGCATTATGTCGATAACTAGACCAGCGATAATCAGCTGGATCTGTTACCATACCCGCTCTCAACGGATTTAACTCAATATAACGCATACAGGTTAACAGGTACGATTCGCTATCAATAAGCGTTGCCTTATAACGACCTTCCCATAGCGTACCGGTGCGCCGGTAACAATGATTAAAGTATTGCACATAATATCGGCCAAGCATTTGTATAGCTTTCCCCAACCCCCCTTCGGTAAAAGGCGTTATCAATAAATGCACATGATTGGTCATCAGCACATAGGCGTGAATTTGACAACCATGTTTTTTACATGCCGCCTGAAGCTTCTCCAGATAAAAACAATAATCCGTTTCGCAGCAAAAAATTTCAGCGCGATTATTTCCTCGTATGATGACGTGTTGCGGCTGACCGGGTAGATTAATTCTTGCGAGACGTGCCATAGACTCTATCTTTATCAACAAAATAAAATTGATAGCTTAACTTGCTTTTTGCATAA
>Ga0316224_1000604_pt1 | contig 48297 bp, 45 predicted proteins | sample TBH18013metaG_FD_206254 | JGI IMG/M metagenome (GOLD analysis project Ga0316224, IMG submission 206254) | Freshwater microbial communities from Trout Bog Lake, Wisconsin, USA - TBH18013 | ecosystem: Environmental > Aquatic > Freshwater > Lake > Hypolimnion/Profundal zone | place: USA: Wisconsin... | reverse complement strand
CACCGTCGGCGCCATATAAAATAGTCCCGGTTGAATATACCCTCGGGCCAACCATATTGCCGGCCTTTAACATTTCCGCCTGGCTGAAAACCATTTCGGTATTGCTTGAGGGGTCATGGGCGGTAGTTACACCGAAGGCAAGGTTTGCATAATAATTCCAGTCCTGCTGCGGCGAGATCCCATCCGGACTTGTATGCAGGTGCGCATGAACATCCACTATGCCGGGCATTATGGTTTTCCCGCTGAGATCATAAACTTTAGCGTCGTCAGGTATCTGTACATCGCCCCCTTTGCCAATGGCTGCTATCTTGTTGTGCTCAATTACAATTGTTCCGTTCTCAATTACATCATTACCCTTCATGGTAATTATCCGCACATTTTTGAAGGCGATCTTACCGTCAGGCACATCGGCTTTTAACGATAAGCCAATATCGGTACCAATAGTATCCAGCAAAGGGGTTTTATCGGTGCCATCGTCAGTAAAAGGCAAGGCATTACGCACGTCCCTTACAAAATATTTCGGCCCTAAAGTCCACATCATCTTTCGACTGTCTTTACTCCAGTGCAGATAAGTGCCTGCATCGCGGGTTAATTTGCTTAAAGGGAGCGCTTTATTTGCCGCAGAGAGGTCCTGCGGACTGCCGGTATTCACCATCGGCGTGATATAGCAGTTGTACAGTTCAGTAAAAGCCATCCATTTATCATCGGGACTGGGGTTAAACTGGGTCGCATATTTAGACGTGTACAGGGTTTGACGATTCGCACCGGTGGTATCCATCATTTTAAAGGCTTTTTTATCACCCTCGTTGCTTTGGTAATATATTTTCGAGTCATCAGTTGAGAACTGTGGATAGATCCCATTGTTGATGATCATTTTAGGTGTGCCGCCAGTAACCGGAACAGTATAAATGCCAGGGTTTTTGCCAAACGCAAATCCTGATATTTCGTTTCCTTCGCCTTTTGTGAAAACTACCTTATCTCCCTTATTCGAGAATTTGGGTGAGTAATAAAAACCTTTTTCAGGAGTAAGCCTGGTGACCAGGCAGCTAAGCAGATCAATTTTATTTACGGAGGCCTTTAGTTCGTCGCTCCAGTCGATATAGACCAATGATTTGCCGTCCGGGCTGAAGGCTGGTTCGTATTCAAAATCATTTGTTGCCGTTATCCGTTCGGGTTTACCATTGGGCAGCATTTTTAGGTAAATATACCCTGCGGCATTAAAAGCCACCATGGTACCATCCGGCGATGTGGTGAGTTGCCTTATCATTTTTACCGTGAATTCATCCTGGTAAACTTTTTGCTGAAAATGAAGCGCTTCGGTAATGCTTTGCTGCGATGTAACTTCAAAAGGGATCTGTACCGCATTCAGTGTATTTATATCAAGGTTCCAGATTTTCCCCTTGGCATAAAAAATAATGTTTTTACTATCAGGCGTCCATCCGAAATTTGGATACACACCAAAGATAGCCCAGGTTTCCTGCTGGTCGTGTGAGAGGTCGTCATATACCGGCCATTCTTCCCCGGTTTTCAGATCATGGAGATATAATACTGATTTTAACCTTATGCGTTTTACAAAGGCCAGCAATTTTCCATCCGGTGAGATTTGCGGCCTGCAGGCGCCGCCCGGACCTCCTGTCACTGTCTCAATTTCGCCGGTCTGTCGGTTTAGCCTTTGAATTGCGTATATGCCTTTATTGGGATCTTTATTGTATTGAAAGTCGGGGCCGGGTGTAACATCTTCGCTCCAGTAAATGTATTTGCCATCAGGGGAAACGATAGGCTCCCCGGCATCTTGCTGGTCATTTTTACGTTTGGTTAACTGAATGCCTTCGCCGCCTGTTCTGTGGTAGAGCCACATTTCTCCCGCACCCAACGATCTTGTGGCGGTGAAATGTTTACGAGCTACCAGGAATTGACCATCGGGTGTCCACGAAGCATTATTGAGCAACCTGAAGTTTTCTTTGGTGATGGGGGATTTGTCGCTGCCATCGTTGTTCATTATCCAGATATTGTCCCCGCCATCCCTATCGCTGGTATAGGAGATTTTTTTACCGTCGGGACTAAAACGGGGCTGGATCTCCCATGCTTTTCCCCCGGCAATCAAGGTAGCTTTTCCGCCTGTGACAGGAACACTGTAAATATCGCCCAGGAGGTCGAAAGCAATGGTTTTGCCGTCGGGGCTAACATCCAGGTTCATCCAGGTGCCTTCATCGGTGGTAATGGATACCTTTTTTTGTTGCCCCGGAGGGGTTTCTACATTCCATTTCTGGGCGTGTAAATTAGTTGCAAGAAATATGAACAGGAAAACTGAATAGATGAATTTCATTTTATCGATGTTTACGGCTGCGAATTTAGAAATCTTGCAGCATTTAATTCAATTGCCACAAGTAATTGACAATGTAAACAACATAAACGCGAATAAAGTTATTATTTTATTTAAGTTCCGGTTAAAGATGATTTGTTTTGCTTCCTTCCAGTTGTAAGTTTTGCTTTCTCCGCTTAAACGTTTTTCTCTCCGTTCATCAAAAGCTTTTATATCTTCCGCTTTAAATGGATGCAATTTCTTGCCAATGTTTGTTTTTTGCATGATTAATGCCCTTTTTAACAAATTTACTTATAAATTGTGAATCTCTTAATAATGTTCGTAACATTAATAATCGTTTAAATTAGTATCATGAGTCTGGACCAAATAAATGAAAAGAATAAAAAACGAAAAGGTTTAAAATTGATAATCAAAACAATGTTAATTATTGCAGGGATTGTGGTAACAAGCGTACTCGTTTATATAATTTACATCTTTTATGCTTTAAGTCCATTTGTTGGAAAGAATTATACCCCAAATGAACTCGTGAAAGAATTCAATGAAAAAAGTAAGGCGATTTATGAAGTAAAAAGTTATATTAACAAGATAGCGCCAAAGTATAAAAATGTTGACATTGAGTTTGAAAACGATAAAGAAATAGCACGGCTATCTATAATTCCAATAGATACTGGTAGGGGTGCAGATATCACGGTATTTGAAGACTGGAATTTAAAAATTGGGTCTAAAAAAGTAGATTCTTTATTATTGATTTTGGGGTGGAAGATTAAAACTTTAGATACACTTAAAGAAAAATTAGATAATGCTAATTGTATCTCGATAGAAAGTGGTGAACCAGCTAAAGTCGGTTTTAAAAGAAGCGGCTTGGGAATGTATTTTTTCAATGTTTTTGATAAACCAATAGCAGATAGTTTAAAAGCAAGATATAATGATAGTTGTACTTACGTCTTTGCTAATAAAAAATTAGTTTTGGAATATGGCGGCGGAGCCGTTGGCAATCAGTGTTTTTTTAATAAAAGAATTAACGAGTCACGTAATCGCCCATGACCATCCACCAAATCCTCAAGCAATACTGGAACCATGATGCCTTCCGCCCGATGCAGGAGGAGATCATTGATGCAGTATTGTCTGGTCATGATACGCTTGCGCTGCTGCCGACGGGCGGGGGGAAATCGGTTTGTTTCCAGGTGCCGGCGCTGGCAAAGGAGGGGATTTGTATAGTGGTTTCACCACTGATCGCCTTAATGAAAGATCAGGTTGAAAACCTAAAGGCAAAAGGTATCGAAGCGACGTCCATCGTATCGGGCATGAGCAAAAGAGAAATTGATATTGCGCTGGATCATTGTATCTATGACCCGGTTAAATTTTTATACCTCTCGCCCGAGCGTTTATTGTCGGAACTGGTGCGCGAACGCATCAAATACATGAAAGTGAATTTGATAGCCGTTGATGAGGCGCATTGTATTTCGCAATGGGGTTATGATTTCAGGCCGCCGTACCTGCACATTGCCGACTTGCGTGAACTACACCCGGATGTGCCCGTTTTGGCCCTTACCGCAACGGCAACCGCCGAGGTAAGGGAGGATATACAGCAAAAATTGAGATTCAAGCGGCCAAATATTTTTCAAAAAAGCTTTGAGCGGAAAAACATCAGTTATGTGGTGCAAAATGATGAAAATAAGCTCCGTAAGCTGCTGGATATTGCTAAAGGTGTTAAAGGCAGTGGTATAGTTTATGTACGCAGTCGCAAGGAAACAGCTGAAATTGCCAAATTTTATAACGAAAACGGCATCAAAGCCGATTATTACCATGCCGGGCTGGAAGCAGGGTTGCGCTCACAAAAACAGGATAGCTGGAAGAACAACCGCAACCGCATTATTGTGGCCACCAATGCATTTGGTATGGGCATTGATAAGCCTGATGTACGTTTTGTGATCCATAAGGACCCGCCCGAAAGTCTTGAAGCATATTACCAGGAAGCAGGCAGGGGAGGGCGCGATGAACAAAAGGCTTACGCAGTTTTGTTATGCACCCCGGCCGACAGGTATAAGCAGGAAAAGAAATTTGAGCTTAGCTTTCCATCAATCCCGGAAATTAAACAAGTTTATCATAACCTGGCAAATTATTTCCAGCTCGCCTACGAGGCAGGCGAAGGACTGAGTTTTGACCTCGACCTCGGCGACTTTTGCAGTCGTTTTAAATTAGATGTTATAAAAACACTTAATGCCCTTAAATTTTTGGAACAGGATGAATACCTGTCGTTTAACGAAAGTGTATTTTTACCTTCACGGTTCAGGTTTGAGGTGCAGAATGAACAACTGTATAACTTCCAGATCCAAAACCCGGGGTGGGATCCATTTATAAAAACCTTGTTGCGCTCTTACGGCGGCTCATTTGAAAACTACGTGCGTTTAAGGGAATTTGACCTGGCCCGGCGCACCCACATGAATGTTCAGCAGGTTATTGACGGTTTAAAACAATTGCAGCAATTTAAAATTTTAAGTTACCATCAGCAAACTGACCATCCGCAGGTTACATATTTAAAATCACGGCAACAGGCCAACACCCTTTATATCAATAAAAAGGCCATTGACGAACGGAAGGCGACTTACCGCAGAAAGATGGAAGCTGTATTTGCTTATGCCACGCATAAAAAATGCCGTAGCCAGATGCTACTTTCTTATTTCGATGAACATAACGCCGAAAAATGCGGCGTTTGTGATATCTGCCTGGAGGAAAAAAGGCAAAAAAATGCTTCGGAGATTTTTGATGATATCACCAACGAGCTTGTGCAGCTGCTGGCCTCAACACCAATGGATATCGGCGCCCTGGTTACCTCAACAATGATCGGTACCGAAAAAGAAAAGATCGATGCCGTAAGGCAACTGCTGGATGCCGGGAAAATAAAATTTTCAGGCGGGAAACTCGTGATGGCCTGAGGGGGGGGCGAAAGTCCGAAAGTCCGAAAGTCCGAAAGTCCGAAAGTCCGAAAGTCCGAAAGTCCGAAAGTCCGAAAGAAGCTGCGGCCGGTGTCGGCAACTTGATTTGCGGAAAATATTTTTGACCAATCATTCAATACAAGAGGCTTCATCTTTCCGACTTTCGGACTTTCCCGACTTTCGGACTTCTTCACTCCGAAGAATTAAATATTTCCTTTCCCGTTAATGCCTTCTTTACATTTCGCAACAGCCATTTCGATGCCCTTGTTTCATTAGCAATTATTATCTAAAACAAAATTATATTTGGTTTTGCTCAAAATATAAACTTAGTGTTATTATTACACTAAGATGAAAAATTTCACCGATGAAAACACCACCTTTGCCGATAAAATCAGGGTGTTCATCTATTTCTTTAAAATTTGTGTAACCTTTTCAAATTAGATTCGTCTTATGGTTGTATTTAAAAAAATAAGAAATAGAAATAATTGATTATCAAAATAATAAAAAAATGAAAACAAAAATATTCTCCATAATCGCAATGTTCGTTGTAGTATTAGGAATCACAAAATCAAGCTATGCAGCCACTTCAAATAGCGCTGTTGTAACAACTTTAACCGGCATCAATGCCATCAATAAAATTGAAGTTCATGGCAATGTTGAGCTGTTTGTTTCTGACGGTGCTACCGACCAGGTAAAAGTGTATAACAAATATTATTCTGAAAGCGCCTTAATTCAGAGTTCAAACGGCGTACTCAGGATTACCTCGTACACCGCCGAAAAACTGGTGGTTTGGGTAACTGCCAACGAGCTTAGTTCTATCGCTGCTTATGACAACGCTGAGGTTAGAACATTCGGTGATATTTCCAAAATCGAATTTAATGTTGACCTGCATAACAATGCTTCAGCCAAATTGAATTTTGAAGCTGTTAGCGCCAATGTTACAGTGAGCGACCGTGCTAAAGCCGATCTGAGTGGTTCGGCGAACGAGTTAAATTTGAATCATAACTACGCATCCAGTGTAAACAACAGCAATTTTTCAGCCGCCCGTTTCAACGAAAAAAAGATCAATTTCCCGGTAGCCGCTAAAGAGGATGAAATGACTGGCATCTAATACTACTTTTCGAAAAGTTCTATATATATTATGGAAAGCTATCTGTTTGAGGCAGGTGGCTTTTTTTTGTGGGGATTACTCCGATTTTTATGATGATTGCGCCGATATTAATAATCGATAACACCGAATTATTGAGGTGATTGGGTTAATTTATTAATGATGAACCGATAATTTTTCTCCCTCGCCTAAACTACCCTATAGCCCCGCATAGTACGACAAACTTTCGCATAGTTCGGCATCGGTACAAATGTTATCAAGGCTGCATTGGCCTATGCTGGTGAGCAGGGTACAGTTGATTTTGCCGTTCTGGTTCTTTTTATCTTTCAGCATAATGGCTAACAGATCGGGGTAACTGGCTTCTTTGAGATTGTATTTTGGGTAATGACTATTGATAACGGCAACAATTTCGGCAAGCTCTTCACTGCTAAGACCGGTTTTTTTATAGGAAAGGTAGGCTTCGCAGATCATGCCGATAGCGATTGCCTCACCATGGGTTAATGGCCTGCTGTCATTAAGCAGTGAATTGGTTTCAATAGCATGCCCCGTGGTATGACCAAAATTAAGCGCCTTACGAATGCCTTTTTCGGTAGGGTCTTCAATAACGACTTTATTCTTTATTTCAATCGACCTGTAAATCAATTCTTCCGAAGGTTGACTGAGGTCGCTGCTTTTAAGGTCGTTCCAATAACCGGCATCCATGATCAGGCCGTGTTTCAACATCTCGGCCAGGCCCGAAAGTATTTGACGCTCAGGTAGTGTTTTTAAAAAATCATAATTTATAAAAACAGCTTTCGGCGGGGTAAAGGTGCCGATGATGTTTTTTATGCTGTTGATATCGATCCCGGTTTTACCGCCTACCGATGCGTCCACCTGGGAAAGCAGGGTAGTTGGTACATGCACAAAATCAATACCGCGCTTAAAGGTTGAGGCTGCAAAACCACCCATATCGCTGATTACGCCGCCACCCAGGTTTACCAGCAGGCTTTTGCGGTCAGCTTCAAAATCTATCAGCATACGCCAAATGCCTATGCAAAAATCAATGTCTTTATTTTCTTCGCCGGCGGGTATTTCAATCAGGTCGTAATTATCCATATCGCCCAGCTCGGTTTTTATCGCAGGCAGGCAATGCTTTTCTGTATTTTCATCTGTCAAAATAAAAAAACGGGAATAATTGCCTTGTTTTATAAATTTAACCAGTTCAGCAATGCTGTTTTCAAAAAAAATAGGATAGTTGTCGCTTTGTATCGTCTTCATAAATCAAATAACCCTGATAGTTTCACCCCTGAATTCAACTGTATCACCGCTTCTCACTTTAAGGCGTTTGCGGTAATCAATCTGGCCGTTATATTTTACTTCACCCTCTGTTACAACTATTTGCGCTTCGCCGCCGGTTTGCACCAGGCCTGCCGCCTTAAGTAGTTGGATCATGGGGATATATTCGCCTGTAACCTTAAATTCTATCATGGGGCAGCAAAAATAAACTATTCGCGGAATAATGAGATATGTTAGCTGGTAATTTATAATTTTGTCGCGCGCTTCATAAACTATGGATATAGGCAGCGGTTAAAATGCTGTCTGTTATGTGTTGTACTAATTGAAGTGCTAACTGACCATTATGAAATCTATTGAACCCCTTTCTTTCGAAGATACGGAGATCGCTTTCCGGCATTCGTCAAATTCCGACCTGAAACGTGCTTACTGGCTATTCAGGGTAATTAATGTAAACTTTTTAGTTAAGATTGGCCCACCGGTGACCAATTTCGCTATGAAAATCGGACTTCCGATAAAGAGCCTGATCAGGGCCACTATTTTCAGACATTTTTGCGGCGGCGAAGATATACCGGGCTGCGACAGGGCAATAAAAAATCTTTATGACGGCGGAGTAGGTACCATCCTGGATTATGCCGTTGAGGGTGAAGATAATGAACTTGTTTTTGACAATACCCGCGATGAAATTATACACACCATTGAGCGGGCATCCGTGAATAAGGCTATCCCGCTCACCGTATTTAAAATGACCGGGGTTTCCCGTTTTGCATTGCTGGAAAAACTTGATGCAGGTGTGGCGCTTACGCCCACCGAAGAGGAAGAATGGCAAAGGATAAAGGCCAGGGTATTGGCAATTTGTGAAAAGGCCCATTCACTGGGAATAACCGTAATGATAGACGCGGAACAAACCTGGATCCAAAACACTATTGATGCGCTGGTTTTAGATATGATGCGGCGTTTCAACAGCAAGAAGCCCATTGTTTATCACACCTATCAATTATATCGTAATGATAAACTTGCTTCATTAAAAAGCGATCATGCTATAGCGGTTAAAGAAGGTTTTATTTTGGGTGCCAAACTTGTAAGGGGCGCCTATATGGAAACTGAACGCCTGCGCGCAGCGGAAATGGGTTACCCTTCGCCAATTCATAACAGCAAAAAAGAGACCGATGCTGATTATGATGAAGCTGAAAACTTTTGCACCGACCACATAGATACCATTGCCTTTGTATCCGGTACCCATAATGAAGAAAGCTGCCGCTATTTAGCCGAATTACTGGATAAAAAAGGAATAGACCATAAAAATCCGCATGTGTATTTTTCTCAGCTGCTGGGCATGAGCGATAATTTGAGCTTTAATCTGGCCGACGCTAAATACAACGTGGCTAAATACGTGCCATACGGGCCAATCAAAGCTGTTTTACCTTACCTGTTCAGAAGGGCACAGGAAAACACCGCCATAGCCGGGCAAATGAGCCGCGAGCTGAATTTGATTGTGAAGGAAATAAAGAGAAGGAAGTCAGTGGTTAGAGATTAGAGATTGGAGGTTAGTCCGAAAGTCAGTAAAGTTGGGAAGTCCGACCGCGTGCCGCCTTTAGCTTTAGCGGTGGCGCAAAGAAGCTGCAACTGACGTTAAAAGATCACTGATTTGAGGTCAGTTGGGACAGAAGCGTTTCTAATCTCCAATCTCTAACCTCCAACCTCTGCGCTAAACAGCGCCTGGATACTATCCGGTGCGGTCATCAGGTAGGTTTGTATGCCCAGTTTTTGAGCTGTAGCTATGTGCTGGGGGCTGTCGTCAATAAAAAGGGTTTCGGCGGGGTTGAGGTTGTTTTCATTTAATACTTGCTCAAAAATAGCTGCATCTGGTTTACGTTTGCCGACAAGATGCGAGTAATAGGTTTTTTCGAACAGGTGGCCGTTGCCGTCAAACCCAAATTCTTTTTTAAGGTAGTCCATAATAAAATCATAATGGATCTGGTTGATATTGCTCAACAAAAACGTGCGATACCTGGGTTTAAGGCGGAGCAGTAACTCGTGGTTTCCATGAGGAACACCTACCAGCAGGCTGTTCCAGACATGGTCGATCTGATGGTCGGCCAGTTGGGCGTCTCCGGTGATTTCTCTGATATGATCCCTGAAATCTTCGGCACTTATATCGCCCCTTTCAAAATCGGTAAATATTGGGTCCTGTATTTTATGACTGTAAAAGTCGTTGGCATTATCAATGCCCAGGGCTTTCCAGGCCTGCTGACTCTTCAAAAAATCAAGGCTGAAAATTACATTGCCATAGTCAAATATGATGTTTTTGATGTTTTGCATTGGAGAATTAATTTGCGGCAAATATGTGTAATTCAGTATGAATTAGGAATTAATACCACCCATTATTTGGCCCCAAGGCATAAATTGAAGCCCATTCACTAAAAAATCTCAAAATTCATTTCGGGATAAATTTAAAATTTCTACATTTGCAGCCTGTTATTAAGCCTTGGGTCGAAAGACTTAAGTTCTAAGTCGAAAATGAACAAAATTCGACTTGGGACTTCCGACTAAAGACTTTTGACATATTTAAGCGCCTATAGCTCAGTTGGTTAGAGTAGAAGACTCATAATCTTTTGGTCCCTGGTTCGAGCCCAGGTGGGCGCACTTATTTAAAAAGGGCATTTTCTGGCGAAAATGCCCTTTTTTTGCTATATTTGGGCGGTTTTCACCGAGGCGGTACTGACACCGTAAAACTTCAAAACGTCAGGACTTACATAATTTTTTGTTGAACTTCACGTAAAAAGTGTCGGAAAAGTGTCGGGCTATTTTTAGCCCTCCGTCTCCTGCTCTTCTTACGTGCCCAATTTTTAAAATTATGGCACTCGTAAAAGCTGTTGTTTATGAAGAATTCAAAAAAACCGATGGCACCTACAATGTAAAGATCAAGGTCTACCATCAAAAGAGAAAACGGTTTATTGACACCCAACATTTCCTGTCCCCCAGGCAACTGGACGGCGATCTCAAAATCAAGGATAAATTTATCCTCAATGAATTGGCCGTTACGCTTACCGATTACCGGAAAACGATCACGGAACTCGGCCCGAAACTTAATTTCATGACCTGCGATAACCTCAAGGATTTTTTGGAGGGCAAAGACGAAGAAGTTGATTTTGTGAAATTTTGCAATCATCACATCGCAGGCCTCAAGGAGGACGGTCGTGATGGAACAGCAAAGAACCACGCAAAAATCAAAAACAGCCTTGTCGATTATTTCGGTAAAGACCGCATATCGATGCTCGAAATCAATGCAGCCATGCTTTACCAGTACGAGAAATGGTTGCGTCGTGAACGCGTGATGACCCGGACCAACCAGTTAGGTAAAGAAGTAACGACCAAGAAGAAAGGCATGAAAGACGGCGGGATTTATCCGCATATGCGTGACTTGCGCACCTTGTTTAATGAAGCCTGCAAACTTTACAACAATGAAGATTTGGGTTTGGTTAAGATCAAACACTATCCATTTAAAGTTTACAAAATCGGCGCACCGCCAAAAACGAAAAAGCGCAATATCCAACCCGAACAAATCATCAAATTACGTGACTGCGTCTTGCCACCGGACAGCCGCGCCGAACTGGCGCGTGATCTTTTTATGTTGAGCTTCTACCTCTGCGGTATGAACGCGGTTGACCTGTATAAACTGGATGGTTACGATCCAGGCTGGGAACGCCTCGAATATAACCGCTCCAAAACGGAGGGCATCCGGGACGATGATGCGTTCATCAGCATCCATATCATACCCGAAGCCAGGCCATTACTGGCTAAATATATGGGTACGCTTCAGGCGCGTTATTCAACTGCTAACGGGCTCGATACAGCTTTAGGCAAAGGGATGGAACTTGTACGCAACCGTGCAGAATTGCCGGAACTCACTTTCTATTGGGCACGGCATTCTTTCGCGACCATCGCCCGGAACAAATGCCGCATAAGCAAGGATGATATTGCCGAAGCGCTGAATCATGTGGATGGGGAGCACCGTACCACCGATATCTATATCGAAAAAGACTGGAGCATCGTTGACGATGTACAGGCGGCTGTCATTGGATTTGTAAGAAATCCTGGTGGAGTGCCATCGGCAGACTTAGAAACAGCTTCTAGCAAAGAATCAGCCACCCCGGATGTACAACGTAAAACGATGCGACTGGTAAGTGCATAAAATCAAGTAAGCCTTTTTTGCTGTGATCAAAAACATGGCTCACTTTATTGCATTAATGGGATATTTATGCGTTTAGATGATGAAGATTTATAGCCTAAACTCAATTCCTTTCGTTCAAGTGGACGTGACCTAATTTTGTAGCTTTATTACTCAAATAAATTTGGATGTGTGGTTTATTAATAGTATATTTGTAGCCCGATTACTTAGAAAAATTTGAAAACAGCACTTAAAGATATAGCCTCTATGAGCTCCGGCATATATACCAAGCCGGATGTTGATGGTGATGTATATTATGTACAGGCCAAACATTTTAATAATGATGGAGAGTTTGATTTTTCAGTTAAGCCTGAATTAAGATTGGAAGGGAAAATAGAAAGGCACCTATTGAGGGCCGGGGATGTATTATTAGCGGCGAAAGGCAGCGATAATTTTGCAGTGCAATATCGTGGCCTTATTAAAAAAGCTGTGGCATCCTCAATTTTTATAGTGATCAGGATTAAAGATCAAAGCAAGGTGTTGCCAGAATTTTTAACATGGTACCTAAACCACCCTCAAACCCAACTTTTTTTTAAGGATCAATCAAAAGGTTCTGCTATACCATCTATTTCGATTGGCTCAATAGAAGATTTAGAAATATTCATTCCACCTATCGACAAACAGCGGACCATTTTAAGCATAAGTGAATTAAGTAAGAAAGAAAAACAGATACGCCAGCAATTAGTAAGCATACGTGAAAATTATATACAACAGCAGCTTTTTAACTCGATAAAAAAATAACATGAGCAACTTGATTACACAAAAAGACATTAACCAAATGGTTTGGAAAGCTTGCGACACTTTTCGCGGCATTATAGACCCAAGCCAGTATAAGGATTATATCCTTACCATGCTGTTTTTAAAGTACGTGAGCGATGTTAACAAGGACATTTATCAAAAGCATTTAGAACGATACAATGGTGATGCAGTACGTGCAGCGCGAGCAATGAAGATGGAGCGATTTAGCGTTCCTGATACAAGTACTTTTGATTATTTATATAACAACAGGAACGCTATTAACAATGGGGAAATGATTGATATAGCATTAAATGATCTGGAGGAAGCCAACCGTGATAAATTAAGTAGTGAGGACGGCAGCGGCATATTTCGTAACATCAGCTTTAACAGTAGTAATTTAGGCGACGCAAAGGATAAAAAGACGCGGCTAACCAACCTGTTAATTGACTTTAATAAAATCGACCTTACCCCATCCCATTTGGAAGGTAATGATGTTATTGGTGACGCTTACGAATTTCTGATAGCTAATTTTGCAAGCGACGCCGGCAAAAAAGCTGGTGAATTTTATACCCCCGGTGCCGTATCAACACTATTAGCAAAACTAACCAAATCGAAACCTGGCGCCCGCATTTGCGACCCTACTTGTGGCTCTGCCTCGTTATTAATTAAGGCAGGTAAGGAAGTTGGTTCAGCTAACTTTTCATTATATGGGCAGGAGGCTAACGGCAGCACCTGGGCCTTGGCCGTAATGAACATGTTTCTGCACGGCTATGATAATGCCACGATACGCTGGGGTGATACTATTCGCAATCCCAAACTGAAAGAAGGTGATGCCCTAATGAAGTTTGATACTGTAGTAGCCAATCCGCCTTTTAGTTTAGATAAATGGGGTAAGGTTGATGATAAAGAGGAAAACAAAGCAGCAAATAGCTTCGACCCAGAAACTGATCAATACAACCGCTTCTGGCGAGGCATCCCACCTAAAAGCAAAGGTGACTGGGCATTTATCAGCCACATGATAGAAACCACTTATGAAGACCGGGGAAAAGCAGGGGTGGTGGTTCCTCATGGGGTTTTATTTAGAGGTAGTAGCGAAGGGAAAATAAGGCAAAAAACGATAGAGGAAAATTTATTGGAGGCAGTAATTGGCTTGCCGGCAAACTTGTTTTTTGGCACTGGCATTCCTGCCGCAATTTTAATTTTTAACAGGGCAAGAGGCGGCAATAAAAATGTGCTTTTTATCGACGCAAGCAAGGGATATGAAGCTGGCAAAAATCAAAATATTTTAAGGCCAGAAGATATAGAACACGTAGTTGATACCTACAATCGTTTCCACGATGGTCAATTGTCCGCTGGTACAATTGAAGATAGATTCAGCCATGTGGCTACTTTTAAGGAGATCGAAGAAAACGACTTTAATCTAAACATACCTCGTTACGTGGACACTTTTGAAGAGGAGGCAGAAATTGATATTGCTGCTGTGCAGGAGGAAATTCAAAAACTGGAAATAGAACTGAGAACCGTACAAGACGAAATGCATAAATATTTGAACGAATTAATCAATTAATCCTGTAAACATTAAAAAAAACCTCATGGAAGAATTGATAGAAACGAACCTTAAAATGCTTAGCGAAAGTAACATACCTGATGGGTGGCATATATTTAATATTGATCAAATTTATGAATACATAAACACACCATCTTACTCAAGGGAAGATTTAACGTTTGAAAAAACACAAGCTGAAGTTTATTACATCCATTACGGGGACATACACGCAACATTCGAATCTGAAATTTTAGACTTCGATAACCCAAATGGTGTACCCTTCCTAAAGGATGAAAGGTGTTCGGGAAGTTTTAACTATCTAAGAGACGGCGATTTGGTAATTGCTGACGCAAGTGAAGATTATGAAGGTGTCGGTGAATGTATAGAGTTAAAAAATATTCGGAATAAAAAAGTAATCGGAGGGTTACACACAATTGTCTTGCGAAGCAAGTCGACCTTAACCACTAATGGATTTAACGCCTACATTTTTAAAAACCCTCAAGTACGTAATAGCCTAAAAAAAATAGCTACTGGCATTTCCGTTTACAGTTTATCAAAAGGGAACTTATCAAAGTTAAAAATTTTATTACCCCCCGTCAAAGAGCAGAATGCCATTGCAACTGCACTTAACTTAATGGATATTAATATTGATAAAATCAACCAACTTGTTTCCCAGAAAGAACTTCAAAAAAAGGGGCTAATGCAGCTCCTACTTACAGGTAAGGAAAGGCTGAGGGGGTTTAATAAAGATTGGAAAGAAGTAAGGCTGGGTGATGTGACGAATAACTTTTCAAGAAGAAACAAGGGATTAAGTAACGCAAGAATATATTCCGTCACAAACACAAATGGCTTCGTATTTCAGTCCGATCAATTCGAGAGAGAAGTCGCCGGGGACGACCTGACTAACTATAAAATAATAAGGAAAAATGAGTTTGCATATAACCCTGCGAGAATAAATGTCGGCTCAATAGCTTATTTTAACGATGACGTTGGGATAATCAGCTCGTTGTATGTCTGTTTCTCAACCAAAAACGAGATACTCGACTATTTTTTAGAACAGATATTAAAATTAGACCATACGAAACATAAAATTAGCAGTTACGGTGAGGGAGGTGTTAGAATTTATTTATGGTATGATTTGTTTGCAAAAATCAAAATAAAGATACCAGCGGTAGAAGAGCAGACTGCAATTAATAAAGTGCTAAAATGTGCGGATAATGAAATTAAAATATTAAAAATTAAGGCTGAGAAACTTAAGCAACAAAAGAAGGGATTGATGCAGGTTTTATTGACTGGAAAAAATAGGTTAAAAATTGACGCAAAAGCCTAACATCAAATGAAGACAATAGGTATCCAAATTAAGTCATCAGAGGCAATAGTTGTAGTGCTTGAAAAAGACGCACTCAACAATATTACTCAAACGAACGAATGTTCAAAGTTTAAAATTGATGATCCCAATGATCATATCCAGGTTAAACAATTTAGAGATCAAATTAATGCAACATTTGATTTGGTTGGCCCCGCTAAGATAGGGATAATTACAAGAAATGCTAACGGCAAGGGGGAGTATGCCCCGTCTCCAATATCGTTCAAATTAGAAGGCATTATTCAATTATACGATAAGGTTGAGGTTGAGTTTGTCGCACCTAAAACTATAACGACTTACTTCAAGAAAAACAATAAGACGGTTAAATCAAAAAATGTATATCAAGAAAATGCTTTTGATTTAGCCTATTATCTTTTTAAATAATTATTGCAATTTAGTTATGGCTGATTTAAATGACGAGGACGCTCCTAAAGCAATTAGGGAATTTGTTAGGAACAATCCTGATATTGAAGTCTACGAATATGTTAAAAGAGGTTTTAATGGCGAAGTTTATTTTGGTAAGCGAAAGAAAATGGGCGATCATGTCGTTCTAAAATTTTATTCAGCTCATTCAAACTATGATTCAACGGAGGAAGCAGTTATTCTCAAAAGTATAAGGCACGACCACATCTTAGAGATTTATGATTTGCGTTTTTTACCACCAAACTATGCATTCTTTTTATCGCCGAAAATATCAGGCGGCGATTTACAAGGAGTTATCGATACTAAACCGTTGTCATCAAAAGAAGCTTTGAATATCATTAGCGGTTTATTATTAGGGTTAACTGAATTGCATTCTGAACATAAAATTGTGCACCGAGACCTAAAGCCGGGTAATATTTTGATAAATCTTTCAAATGGCCACCCTATTATTGCCGATTTAGGTGCTGTAAAAAAGATACAATCAGTTGACGGCTATGTCACTGCTTCAAAATCGACATATCTGTATCTTCCTCCTGAATCAATTAAAAATAACCAGTATTATTTTCAATCGGATATTTATCAAATAGGGGTAATAATGTTTCAATTATTACGCGGATTTTTCCCCATAAATGACCCTTACAAATGGTTAACAGCAAAAGAAGAAAAGCAACTCGCTGCAATTAGGAACACAAGTGATAAATACAAGCAGTTTGACGAATTAATCGGCAAGAAGATTTTAAAGGGAGTTCTTGCTGATACTAATACGTTACCATATTTTTTAGATCCTGCTTTTAAGCGTGTCTTAAATAAATCGCTTAATGCTGATTATCAAAAGCGACATTTAAATGCGTCTTTTTTACTTAAAGAAATACATCAATTGCAACGAAATCATCCAGATTATATCGAGGAGCCTGACAAACTAATCGTTAGGCATGACAACGGCAAGGAGTTTAGAATTTACCTAAATGGAAAAAAAGCGATAACTGTAGAAAAATGCATTGCGAATGGCGTCTGGAGAAAGGATAATTCACATAATGGCACGATGGGTTCTGCTTTATTTCAAGCAAGATTAAAGTAGACATAATACCGTGAAATATATTGATTTTATGATTTATTAAACATTGAATTTAGAAAACGGCTATAAAATGGCATTTACCGGATTTATAAAAGCGCTTTCTGGGCACAACGTAACAACGAGCTCGTTTTTTTTCACAAGCGGTATGTGGGATTTTTCTCAACTTCTTGCCTTTGCAGACATTGATAAGGACCATTGCCGAGTTGACAGAATCGAATATTATGTTAATGATAAATCTTCGTTTAGGGTGCACATTAAGGACATCAAAAGGGAATACCTTTCACAATATGTTCCATTTCAGTTTCATTTAATTTACACCACCATAGATGGCAAAATATATAAACAGACGGTTGAATATGATAAGGAGTTACACGTTTGGCACCCACAAGAATTGAGGCTAACGCTATTCGATATTGGCAAAGCGTAATAAATAAGATAATAAAATGGAAACACCAAGCTTTATAGAAGATCATATTAGTCAAATTCCGGCGCTGCAACTTTTGCAAAACCTGGGATATACTTATTTATCGCCTGATGAAGCCTTGGCAATGCGTGGCAATAGATATACCAATGTATTATTAGAAAAGGTCTTGCGGGAGCAGCTCAAAGCTATTAACACGCCAAGAATAAGCTCTACCCGTACAACTTATTTTACCGATGCCAATATCGAAAACGGAATACAGGCATTAAAAGATATGCCTATGAATGAGGGTTATATTGCTGCCTGTGAAACAGCCTATAATTTGATCACACTGGGTAAAGCCTTCGAGCAAAGCGTAGACGGTGATAAAAAGAGTTTCACCATGCAGTACATTGACTGGCAAAATATTGAAAGCAATGTTTTCCACGTTACCGAGGAATATAAGGTAATGCGCAGCACTAATAAAGAGCATTATATTCCCGATATTGTATTATTTGTTAACGGCATACCGCTTAGTATTATTGAATGTAAACGCCCGGATAGCAAAGAGCCTTTAGCCCAAGCTATCAGTCAGCAACTACGAAGTCAGCAGGAGGATGGTATAAGAAGTTTGTATGTTTATGCACAGACATTACTATGTATTAGCTGCAACGATGGCAAATATGCAACTAACGGAACAAGAGAAAAATTTTGGGCACACTGGGAGGAGAAATTTGGTACTCCTGACGATGAAATTGAATATAGGGGCAGGTTAACAGACCTGCGAAATGAAGGCTTAAGTATTGCTCAAAAAGATAAATTATTCGGCGACCGCTTTAAATATGTTCGTCGCCATTTTGACGAAGTAGAGAGTGAGTATATTTTACCGTCCGTTCAGGATGAGTATCTATTCGGTTTGTGTAGTCCAAAGCGGCTGTTAGATTTCACTTACGATTTTATTCTTTTTGATGATGGGGAAAAGAAAATAGCCCGTTACCAGCAGTTTTTCGCTATTAAGAAAGCGATGAAGCAAATCTCAATTGTTGAAAATGGCAAACGAAAGGGCGGCGTAATATGGCATACCCAAGGCAGCGGTAAATCTTTAACTATGGTTATGCTTGCGCAAGCCATAGCATTAGATAAAAATATTCTCAATCCTAAAATCATCCTGGTAACGGACCGTACCGATCTTGACGAACAAATAACTGGCACTTTCAGGAAATGCGGCATGTTGGTAGAGAATGCAACCACCGGGCAACGTTTAGTTGATTTGTTACAAAGCAATAGCAATGCAGTTGTAACCACCATCATAAATAAGTTTGAAACGGCTGTTAAAAAACTATCGTTTGTTTTGAATAGCCATGACATATTTGTTTTGGTTGACGAGGGCCACAGAACCCAACACGGAACATTTAATACCGACATGCAAAAAAGTATGCCCAATGCATGTTTCATTGCCTTTACTGGTACGCCGCTATTTAAAAAAGATAAAAACACGCTCGGCAAGTTTGGCAACCTGATTGACGACTACACCGTTGATAAGGCTGTTAAAGATAAGGCAGTTGTCCCATTATTGTATGAGGGACGCCACGCGTCCCAACAGGTAAATGAAAAGCCGCTGGATAACTTTTTCAATTTGGTGTCGGAGCCCTTGACAGATTATCAAAAAGCCGATCTGAAAAAGAAATTTAGCCGGGCCGATCAGTTAAACGTTGCTGAACAAAAGATATACGCTATTTGCTGGGATATAAGCCTCCATTTTAAAGACAATTTTCAGGGCACACTATTTAAAGGTCAGTTGGTAACACAATCGAAAAATGCAGCAATTAAATACAAAGCATTTTTGGATGAAATAGGAATTGTAAGTACGGAGCTGGTTATCTCGCCACCTGATGAAAGGGAAGGCGAAGATAGTGCCTATGGTGAAACAACTGACCGGGTTAAAGCATTTTGGAAAAAAATGATGGATGAGCATGGTAATGCCGTGCGCTATGCAAAAAACATTATCAGCCGTTTCAAACATCAAAAAGACCCGGAAATTATAATCGTAGTTGATAAACTTTTAACCGGTTTTGACGTACCCCAAAATACGGTTTTGTATTTAACACGCAAGTTGCAGGGCCATCAGCTACTACAGGCCATTGCCAGGGTAAACCGTATTTACCCGGATAAAGATTATGGATACATTATTGACTATTATGGTGTTTTAGGAGCGTTGGATGAAGCGCTTGAACAATACTCCAGCTTCGCTGAATTTGACGAAGCAGACCTTCAAAATACGCTTACCGACATTGTAGAGGAAATTAAAAAACTCCCTCAAAAGCATAGCGAACTTTGGGATTTATTCAAAACGGTTAAAAACAAAAAGGATGCAGAAGCATACCAACAACTATTGAGGGACGAGGCAATCAGGGTTTTGTTTTATGATAAACTGGCGGCTTTCGCACGAATATTAAAGCTCGCCTTATCGTCTATCCAGTTTCACCATGATACCCCCGAAAAAACTGTTGAACGGTACAAAGATGATCTATCATTCTTTATAAAATTACGCAGCGCAGTTATCCAGCGCTATTCGGACACCATTGATTATAAACAGTATGAAGGGCAGATACAAAAGCTAATTGACACCCACATACAAACTGACGAGGTAAAAACAATTACCGAGTTGGTTAATATTTTTGACAAAGAAAAATTTCAGCTGGAAGTAGAAAAAACAATTGGGGAAGCTGCAAAAGCTGATAAAATTGCTTCCAGAACCTCAAAGTACATTAGTGAAAAAATGGAGGAAGATCCGACCTTTTATAAAAAGTTTTCGGAGTTACTTAAGGAGACAATCAGGGCTTATGAAGAACAACGTATTAACGAATCACAATATTTAAGTAAGGTAAAGGATATTATGCAATCTGTGCTTTCAAAAACAGACGATAATGTTCCCGAAAATATTAGAGATAAAGATGTGATCAAAGCATTTTATGGCATAACCCGGGAGGGGTTAAAAACCAAAATACACGGCGATATGCTTTCGTCCGTTTCGGCTGACATAGCAATCGAATCCGATAAGATAATCCAAAGCCTGTTGAAAGTAGATTGGAGCGCTCCCAGTAATAGTAATGTGCAAAAGAAAATGGTACACCTAATAGGCGACTATTTAATTGATGAAGTTAGAGACAAATACAATGTTGCTATCAGTTTTAATGAAATTGATAATATAGCAGAACAGATTGTTGATGTAGCCAAAGTCAGGTATAAATAATGGAACATGCTATTCAATTTGGCTCCCGGCAAATTTGTTTTCATTTAAGCTATTCTAACAGGAAAACTTTGGGCATCACCGTAACGGCCGATATGAATGTGCTTGTAAAAGCTCCGGTTGATGCTCAATTAGATCATATTATTGAAAAGGTAAAAAAGAAAGCACCTTGGATAATTAAACAACAAAGTTTCTTTTTGAGCTTTCATCCCAAAACGCCCGAGCGGAAATATATAAGCGGCGAAACACATTTATACCTGGGCCGGCAATATCGTTTAAAAGTTACTATTGGCCGGAAGAACGAAGTCACCCATCGGGGAAGTTTTATAGAGGTAATAACCAAAGATAAAGCAAGAGCAGGAGAGCTATTGAAACAATGGTATAGGGTTAAAGCGAAAGATAAATTTGCTGAAATTGCAGAGCCTTTGATTAATAAGTTTAAAAAACACAATACCGAACCCAAGGGTCTTTTCATTCAGGATATGCCCACACGTTGGGGGAGCTGCACTCCAAAAGGTAAAATTATTTTAAATCCCGAACTAATTAAGGCGCCGCGCCATTGCATTGAATATGTAATCATCCACGAGCTTTGCCACCTCGTACATCATGACCATACCCAAAAGTTTATTGACCTGCAGACTAAAGAAATGCCTGATTGGGAGAAATGGAAAAATAAGCTTGAAAGGTTATTGGCGTGAAATATGCTTCCGGGATGGTATTTAATATCCCTAGAAGCGCAAAACAACTGGCCAAACCATGGTTCCCCTCGAACACCACTGCGGTATGGTCAGGCCCCGAAGGGAGCAACCCGAACGAGCAAAGCGGAAATCATCCTGGCAATGAGGGAAAATGTAGAATTGAGATTGAGAACGTTCTTTCGTCATCGTTCAAGTCAAGACTATGTCCCGGCGCTATTTATTCCCTCACCCCAACACATACCCCGTCTCACTCTTCGCCTGCGACATTACAAACATGCTTTTCATGTTGCCCACTTTAGGAAGTTTTGCCGGCTTGTACCGTCGGAGTTCGTTGTATTCATGTATAATGGTGAAAAAATTGAGTTTTAGCATCCAATTCTTTAACTTTGCAATCAATCTACTGTATTTTATATTCAATTAATTAAGCCACTTATATTAGTTAAAATCGTCGCAGTTACAATGATAAGCAACAAAAATATCAACAGTCCTGAAAAAACTATGAGGAGTAAATTCAAACGAGCAAATGAACGGTATTTTGCTTGGGCGCTCCTCGCACTATGGGTTTTAGTTTATTTGGCGATGCACTTTAATTTGATAAAGTAGTGGCAAAACTAAATTTTGACTTCTAAAAGTTTTTTGGTTCAACACTTAACCTTTCGCGATCTCAACCAATGTAGTAAAATTATAATCCTTACTGCCATTATCCATCATACTGAGATTCCCGATCGTGACGTCACATTTGTTCGCAACATTATCTTGACTCAATCTAGGACTTTATCTGACTTTTCCAATATGCTCTCAAAATAACTTTAAAGTTTTAAATTTTATTGACTGCTTATTTAATACGATATAATTGACAACATTATTTTCTTCATTTATAAAGACAAGCAAAAAAAATGAATAACCGAAAAAGGTGCAACGGTAAGTGAAAGCCTTTCATCCCTGCGATTGCTTTTAAGTGAATAAATGAGTAAATTTGACTTACAAAAAATGAGTGGGGTCGTTCAAAGCAGGACTGAAGATAAATTACTGCTGCATCAATTGCGGCAAGGGAGTACGCATGCCTACCGCGCACTTTATGAGAAATACTGGGAACAAACCTATAACCAGGCTTATAAGCGCCTAAGGGACCATGACGAGGCGGAAGATATTACACAGGACGTTTTTCTACAATTGTGGCTAAAAAGAGAAGGCACTGTCATTGAAAACCTCGCTGCTTACCTGTTCGTTGCGACCAGGAACAGTGTTTATAGCTACTTGTCCAAAGCGGACAGGTTCGCTCCCGTCAACGAGCTTTTATATCAGCTCGAGGCTCATGGCGACCAGGCAGATGCCCGGCTACTAAAAACGGAATTCCTCGTTGCATACGAAGCGCTTATAGGTACGCTTCCGGCGGCACAGCAAACCATATTTCGTATGCGTTACCAGCAAGACCTGTCGCCTGGAGAAATCGCCGGTATCCTTGACGTGTCACCGAAAACCGTAAGGAATCAACTTGGAAAAGCCTTGAGTAAAGTAAAATCTTCATTGGGCCTGCTGTCAATCCTGTTCCTTTTGCTGCCTATATAAAAAAATTTCGTTGCCGCGTGGGCGGAATATTAAGTTTTTATTACATGTATATAAACAGCACGTTTATAGGTCATGGAAAAAGAACAATTCTTAGCCATTTTAAGAAAATATAACGACGGGACAGCTTCGGAAGAAGAAAAAGAATTCCTGAGAACCTACTACAACCTGTTTGAAAAGGAACCCGAAGTGCTCCAGGCTTTTAGCAAGCGCCGGAAAACAGCCTTGAAGGACCGCATCGAAAGGCGGTTGTTACAGCAAATTGAACCTGGCCCATCGATCCTGGCCGGGCGCGGCATCTTAAAATATGCAGCCGCAGCGGCCATCATTTTAATAGTAGGCTCTGGCGGATATTTCTTGCTCCACCAACCACCAACCTTAAAAACCGGAGAAACCCAAACAGATGACGTCGCCCCTGGTGGCAATAAGGCAATATTGACGTTAGCCAACGGAAAAAAAATAGTATTGACCGATTTGCATACCGGCAAAGTTGCGCAACAAGCCAACCTGCAAATTAATAACAAGGGGAACGGACAAATTGCTTATGTTGTGAATCACAACATTGCAGACGGCAACACTGCTGAATCGGCCTACAACACTATTGAAACACCGAGAGGCGGCCAGGCACAAGTTGTCCTTGTTGACGGGACGACAGCTTATCTTGATGCCGCGTCATCAATTCATTTCCCCGTTACGTTCAGCGGCAAAGAACGCAAAGTAGCCATCACTGGGCAGGTTTACTTTGAGGTTGTACATAACCCAAAGCAACCCTTCGAAGCAGATGTAAAAGGCCTATCAGTCCAAGATATCGGCACGCATTTTAATGTTAACGCTTACGACGTACCTGAAGTTACGCTTACCGAGGGAAGTATAAGCGTAGCCGGCCGCGTTTTAAAACCGGGGCAGCAGGCAGTCGGGCAAACCAATAGCATCATTGTAAAACAAGCCGACATCGAAGAAGCGATTGCTTGGAAGAACGGTTATTTTCGCTTTAACAGCGAAAATATAAAAACCATTATGAACCAGCTTGCCCGCTGGTACAACATCGATATTGCCTACCAGGGCCAGCTAACTGCCGAGCAATTCAGCGGCACAGTATCCCGCTCCAAAAACATCAGCCAGGTGCTGAAAATGCTGGCCTATTCGGGCGCCGTACATTTCAAAATAGAAGGAAGGAGGGTTACCGTCAGCAGATAAAAAAACAATAAAGAAAAAAAGCCATCCCGGCATACCGGAACAGCTTTATCTGGCATCCCTAATTAAAATATTTAAGAACCCGCGGCAGCCAGCCCCATCGTCGAAAATGAATTGGCCCACCGCTTAACCAAACAGTACAAATGTACAATTTTTATTCAAAAATTGTCGTACAGCCGCCGTGCTGTACACAGAAGCTATTACTAATAATGAAGTTGACTACCCTGATAATGATCACTGTGCTGATGCAGGTAAGCGCCTCAACGGTTGCGCAGAAAGTCACGCTGTCCGAAAAGGACGCGCCGCTTACCACGGTTTTTAACGATATCCGTAACCAGACCGGTTATGATTTTATTGTTACCAGATCGGTCCTCGATCAGGCCAAAACAGTTACCATCGACGTCAAAAATGCCGAACTACCTGTAGTTCTTGAGCAGATATTCAGTGGCCAACCGTTTGATTACCAGCTCACCGAAAGGTCCGTATTGGTGAAACTCAGGGAGCCTTCCTTAATCGGCAAACTTAAGACGGCCCTGGGAGTTCCGGCCGATATCAACGGTAACGTAACTGACAGCCTTGGACAGCCCATCGCAGGCGCTTCGGTGAATTTAAAAGATACCCGATTTGGTGCTGTTACGGATAATAAGGGCCATTTTACCATCACTTCCGTGCCGCAGGGCCGGTACCAGCTGCTGATCACCTATATCGGCTACAGTAGACTATCTACCGTTATCGAAAATACCGGGCAAACGCTCAACCTGCATTACGTCCTGCACCCGTCCACCGACCAACTTGACCAGGTACAAGTGATCGCTTATGGGAAGTCTACCCAGCGTTTCAATGTCGGTTCGGTGTCTACGGTAGGCGCTGCGGAGATCGCACAGCAACCAGTCAGCAATGTACTAAACGCGCTGGAAGGCCGGGTGCCCGGCTTGAACGTTACCTCTACTACCGGTGCGCCGGGTTCTGCTGTCCAGTTGCAGATCCGCGGGCAAAACACTCTGAACACAACCAACAACACCGGGCTGAGCCCCAATCCTTACGACCAGCCTTTACTGGTCATCGATGGGGTACCCTTTGCGCCGCAGAACCAGAATGTCAATCAGGATTATTCTATAGCAACAGCATTAAATGTGGCGCTTGGCAACCCACACAGCGGAATAAGTCCCATCAATAGTATTAATCCTGCGGATATTGAAAGTATCACGGTGCTGAAAGATGCCGACGCCACTTCAATTTATGGGACGCAAGGCGCCAACGGGGTGATTCTGATCACCACCAAAAAGGGAAAAGCGGGCAAGACTACATTAAACCTAAATGTGTATACCGGTTATACCCAGGCCACCAGTCCAGTGCAAATGATGAATACCCTGCAATACAATGCAATGCGTTTAGGGGCATTCAAAAACGACGGCCTAACGCCAAGTGCAAATGCTTCCGATCCGGGTTTTGCACCTGACCTAGAATTGTTCGACCCTGGCAAGTACACCAACTGGTTCAACTATTTTGAAGGGGGCGAAGCGAAAAGCACTAATGCCGATGTCAGCCTTTCAGGTGGTACCGCAGGCGATACCTATCTGATCTCGCTGGGCAGCAATCATTCTGGGTATAACTTCCCGGGGGATTACGCCGACAACCGGTTATCCCTGCACACGAGCTTCCACCACCAATCATCGGACAAGCGGTTAAATGTTGAATTCGGAACAGATTATGCGTATGACCGGAATAATAATTCTAACAATGGCGCTGTTTTAGAGGCTATTACGCTGCCGCCGGATTATCCCGGCCTGCTGGACGCGCAGGGTAACCTGGTCTGGAGCTATAAAGGCTTTGACTTGGGTAGTTATGCCGGCAGCTATAACGGCGTGGGCAACCCTCTGGGTTATTTAAAGCAGACAGAGGACCTGAAGAACTATAATTTAATGACCAGGTTGCTGGTCAGCTACCAATTGCTAAAAGGCCTGGATATTAGTTCGAACTTTGGTTACAGTAAGTTTGACAATGTGGAAAGTGAAGCTCAGCCCCTCCTGTCTCAGGATCCAGCGCAATATCCCTATGCCTACGCGCAATTTAATAGCGCAGACTACGAAACCGTCGATATTGCCCCTCAACTTAATTTCAGGAAGGAAATATTAAAAGGCCAGTTATCCGTATTATTAGGCGGCGAATACAAACGAAATATCAGCGCACAAACCAACCTCACCGGTTCTGGTTACAACAATGACGCCCTGCTAGGCTCGATCGGTGCGGCGGATAATGTTTATGCCAGCAATGACTACACCCTATATAAATATAGCGCCATTTTTGGCCGTGTCGGTTATATTTGGAATAGTAAATATATCCTGAATGTTTCCGGCCGCCGGGATGGTTCGAGCAATTTCGGGCCCGGCAAGCAGTTCGGCAATTTTGGCTCGGCAGCGGCGGGCTGGATATTTTCAGAAGAGGGCCTCTTTAAAAAATACGTACCGCTGGTTAGTTATGGTAAGCTGAGCGGCAGTTACGGCACGTCCGGCGGCGACGGGATCGCACCATACCAGTACCAGCAGAACTGGATATCCAATTCCAATGAAAACTACCAGGGGATCAGGCCCTATTACGCTACCAACCTGTTTAACGCCGATTATTCCTGGAGCCTGAATAAGAAGCTCAACCTGGTCCTCGACCTCGGATTTTTAAAGGATAGGATACTCTTTAATGCCACCTGGTACCGGGACCGCGACAGTAAACAACTGGTATTGTATAATCTTCCCAGCCAAACTGGTTTCAGCGGCGTGCTGCAAAACTTCCCCGCTACTGTCCAGAACAGGGGATGGGAATTCAGCTTAACGACAAAAAACATCGAAGGAAAGGAGTTTCGGTGGTCCAGTTCGTTTAATATATCGGGAAATACCAATAAACTGGTCGCTTTTCCCGGCCTGGCCAATTCGCCCTACAACCGGCTTTATACGATCGGCCAGTCGGTTAACGTGCAGTACGTCTGGAAAAACGCTGGTGTAAATCCAACGACAGGGGTGTTTCAATTCACGAGCGCTAATGGTCAGCCCACTTATACGCCAACTTACCTGACGAGTACCTCACAACTGAATGATGAGTATGTCAAGGAGGACCCTACGCCGAAGTTTTATGGCGGTTTTTCCAATACTTTCAGCTACCGCGCTTTTAGTTTGACCCTGATTTTCCAGGGAGCCAAACAAACAGGCAAAAATTACCTGGCCGGAGTTTACGTAAACAATCCTCCGGGTGTTTATGGCGTCAATGAACCGGTGCAACTGCTGAATGTATGGCATAAGCCAGGGGATCAAGCCAGTTTGCAGGCATATACGACCAATGCCGCCAGCCAGGCTGCTTCTACTGCAGCTTATGACTTTGCCAATTCGAGCGGGGTCTGGGGCGATGCCTCTTACTTGCGTTTGAAGACCTTATCTTTTTCTTATACGCTCCCGGCGGCGCTGCTCAAAAAGACGGGGTTTGCCGGTGCGAGCATTTATGTCCATGCACAAAACCTGTTTACGATCACCGGTTACCAGGTAGGGGACCCCGAAACGCAAACAATCTTTGGCATCCCTGTCCAGAAAACCATCGTGGCTGGTTTAAATCTCACCCTTTAATTGCAACTATATGAAAGCGATAAAATATTACAACCTTTTATTTTACAGCCTGCTGGCGCTAACCGCGTCAACTTGGCTATCCTGCAAAAAACTGATACAAACCCCTGCCAACGCCACTAACCAGATCGGCACTGCGCAGGTATTTGCCGACAGCGCCGATGCCGAAGCCGCCGTTGTAGAAATGTATGTCGATTTTTCAGATTCCGGCATCGGACTACAGGCCGCCGGCCTGACCGTGTACCCCGGTCTTTCCGCCGATGAGCTGAAATTTACCGGTGGGGGCACCTCATTTGAAAACGAATGCTACACAGACGCAATACCGGTCAATGACGGGACGAACAATGGCCTTTGGACAACGGCGTATGGCTATTCCGCCATCTACCAGGCCAATTCCTGCATCCAGGGAATAACATCCAGTACCGGCATCAGCCTTTCCGAGAAGAATCAGCTGACTGGCGAAGCGGAATTTATGCGCGCCTTCTGGTATTTCTACCTAGTCAACCTCTACGGAGGAGTACCTTTAGTGACCAGCACCAATTACTTGGCCAACGCGACCCTTCCCAGTGCAACCGTGCAAATCGTCTATAGCCAAATCATCAGCGATCTTAAGGATGCGCAACACCGGCTGGGCGTAAATTATCCCACCGCCGGTCGTGTGCGCCCTAATTATTACACGGCCACAGCCTTACTAGCCAGGGTGTATTTATATCAAAAAGACTGGCAGGATGCGGAAACGGCCGCCTCAGTGATTATTAATTCGGGGATCTATAGCCTGGAAAGCAATTTAGACAATGTTTTTTTAGATGGCAGCAACGAGGCGATCTGGCAGGTGCCATTCGCCAACCCGAACCAGCCCTACGTTGATGAAGGCAGGGTCTTTGTCCCGCCCAGCGCCAGCACCATCCCCAAGTTCGTCTTAACAAGTTTCTTGCTAAATGCCTTTGAAACGGGTGACAACAGGCAAAGCAACTGGGTCAATAGCAATTCAGTGGTGACCGGCGGAACCGCAGTTACTTATTACTACCCCTATAAATACAAGAACGGCCAGGCGCAGGAGGACTATATGCTGTTCCGTTTTGCCGAACAATACCTGATCCGTGCCGAGGCTGAGGCTGCATTAAACGACCTGCCCGCTGCTGTCGCTGACCTCAACAAGATACGTAACCGTGCGGGCTTACCGGGTTATAGCGGAGCTATGTCATCGCCCGCGGTCCAGGCCGCCATCCTGCACGAGCGGCAAATAGAATTGTTCTGCGAACTGGGCAGCCGCTGGTTCGACTTAAAACGAACGGGAGCAGTCAACGCTGTTCTTGGCCTGGAAAAGCCCGGGATATGGCCCGCTGACGGACATGCCGCGCTTTACCCTGTCCCACTTCCGCAAATACAAAAAAACCCACAGTTAACTCAAAACCCAGGCTATTAATTCAACATTGATGAAAATCTTTCATAAATACATCGCAGCAATCATCTTGCTGCTGACTGCTAACACCTATTGCCCAGCGCAAATAAAACCGCTACATATCGGTGATACCATACCGAACCTTACCATCACCAAACTCATCAATTATCCGGCGCCTTCATTAAAGTTGTCTGATTTTAAGGGGAAACTGCTGATACTGGACTTCTGGTTCACGCATTGCGGGTCCTGCATTGAAACTTTCCCCAAAAATTACGCGCTGGAGCAAAAGTATAAAGGTAGGCTGCAATTTCTGCTTGTCGATGACAAAAATTCAAGAGATAAAGTAGCTCAAATCCAAAATTTCTTTTCGCGCCACCAGTTGCCGATTTATGATGTGCCCTCTGTGATGGAAGACACGGTACTGTGCGCCTACTTCCCCCATCATACCTGCCCGCATTGCGTTTGGCTTAAAGACAATGTTGTCCAGGCCATCACGGATGCCGAAGATGTTAATGATCAAAACATTGCGCGTATGCTCAACCATCAAAATGTTCCGATGGAGGTAAAAAATGATATCCGGACCGATCCATCTATGCCTTTTTTCGTAGATAAAAATGGCGGGGACTCACCGCCATTCATTTACCGGTCAATATTGACAGCTTACGACAGTGGTTTGGAGGGCATGAACGGCTTACTGGAAAACGACAAGGGTTTGGTTAATGAAATACAGTTTGTCGATTACCCTAAACTATCGCTTTACAGGATGGCGTACCCCGAATACGGGGGCTTTCCTTATAGCAGAATTATTTACAATGTTGCCAATCCGCCGGATTATGACTTGGTGGATAGTATGCAACATAAGTCCTGGCGGCTAAGAAATTGTTTTGTCTATGAAGCGACATTTCCGCCGCGGAGCAAAAAGGAAGCCCTGCAAATTATGCGCAGTGACCTGGACCATTACTTTCATCTCTCGCTCGATACCGTCGTCCGCGAAGTACCTTGCTGGGTGCTAAGGCTGGCCGACGGCCAAAAGCCCGTGCCGGTTGCCGCTTCTTTAAAATCAGAAACGAACTTGTTTGAAAGGGATGGTAGCCTGGTTTATTTTAAAAATAAACCGCTGGATGACCTTGTGCGCGCCCTTGAGATAGACTTAAAGACGCCGGTAGTTGACGAAACCCATTATACAGACAATATAACCCTGTCCTTACCCCAAAGCCGAGTGATTGATGAAAACGAATGGATCGCCAGTTTGAAAAAGCAAGGTTTTACGTTGCGCAAAGAAAAAAGGAAAATCAAATTCCTGGTCTTGTCGGAGCCCAACCCATAAAAGGATAGGGCAATATGTTGGAAAAAAACATAGTAGGCTTGCTGAGAAAATGTTGGGTGAGTAGTAGTGAGAATAAGAAAATGTTAAATACCAAAGGTTCGTGGTAAAGTGACGCTATGAGGTGTATAGGATTTATGAGTGATAATTATATGCAAATAACAACAGGAAAGATCTTTGAGTCGGGGCAGTTTAACTGGCAATTTTAAAAAAAATGCCGGCTGGAACGATTCGGCCTGCGATTGTTAAGACGGTCCCAGTTTACCGTGTCTGTTTATTGAAATTCAAAAAAGAAATGCACCTGGAGAATTAACATTAAACAAGACCATCTCCGCCTATGGATTGGACATTTATATTTATTACCGGCCTTATCGCGCTACTGGTTTTAATCTTATTGATATGGATGTTAGTGAACCGGGCACGAGGAAAAGACGAGATAGAGGGAATATTTATTCCCCGGCAAAAAAGAAAGGAGGAAGAATGACCCCTGTTTGGATAGGACGTCTTATCACCTTGGCGTTTGCTTTTTTACTTTTAAAAGTATTATTAACAAAAGGAGCAATAGCAGCAAATAAAATATGCATGAATTCCTTAAATTCAGTTAATAAAAAAGCGAGTCCCGTGAGAAAGGTGCCGAGATCAGGGATTTAATAAATTGTTAATAACTAAAGCGCCTCTGAGATGGTCGGCACTTTATTCAAAAAATGAAAATTGCTTTTTATTGCCTGTTAGGCATTTTGGTATTGCTACTTATTCGCTTTTTGGCGTTCGTAGTTAAAGACCTGCGAAACAACGGGAGATGAAGTTTCAAAATATTGTGCTTTCGTTCTTTATACATCTTTTCATGTAGTTAGTGAAAAGTCAGTTAATAGTTAATTAAATGAGCGGGCTGGTAAGCGCACAGCTCCTTTTTTGAGTAGTTTATTTTAGTTTAGTTTGGGCGCTGTTCCGCAAGGAGCGGAACGGCGCTTTTTTAATCCGATCAACACAATCATGCAGGAAGCAATTTTAGCATCGCTCCTTACATTATTCGCTTTTTGGATATTGGGCAAAAAGGACAAAAACATTCTATAACACGACATTAGTTAATGACGAAGTGCACTGTGATGGCTGCACTTTTTTTAGCTAAGAATAATGCGTTAACCATTGATTAATAATTTCTTATAAATAAACCATAATCTTAATACTTGATATGAAAAAATAAAAATTGACGCATGAGTACACTTAGGCTAGGGCCTGGAAGTACTATAGAGTTTATGAACAGAATTAATTAACTTATATTTGCAAAAACATGTATCAGACAAAAAAGACATATAGATTCAACATATAACCCATTCTGCGTTCACTACGCTCTCACCACTGAAAACGCGAAATTCAAAAAAGACGAGAACAAGTGCACGTCCGCCAAAGCGCGGGCTTGCTTGCTCTGTCTGAAGGTATTCGCGTACCCCAGTGGTGGACCTGCAATGTCCCGCGCTTTGTTTATTCAAACAAACGCCGGTATCTAAAAGCATGCTGTACAACTCACGATAAAAGCAATAGCCTAAACCTGCCCTGTCCAACGCTTTTATTTTTTCGGTGCATTATTAACGATTTATAATTAATGTGATGCATACAGAAACGGACTACCTAAAAACCCTCGCAGTGGAGATCGCTGCTAATGCCATACAACAAATCGAAGAAATTATACCTGATAAACACCTGCTGGCGGAAGTCATTAGGGTTCAAAAACTAATAACCAGCCATTTACTTTCCATCGACAATTTCCCGCAAAGGGAATCTTTTTATTTCAATACATTAACCAAGTTGGTTGATATTTGCGATATCCTTTATGAGGGTAACCAATGTATCACGCCTGATGTTAAGGCGATACTGGATTTATTGGCGGAAATAAAAAAAGTTTTGCCGACTGAAATTAGCCCGGCTTTAAAATTGCCAAAAGCCTTTATCCATCTTCAAAAAGAGCATTTAATTGAAATTTGTCGTGAGCACGAGCAAATTTTAAAAGACCAGCAGGTTGATCCGAAGCTAATCGCGCTGGTTACGATTCCATTCCGCCAATTTATTAATCCCAGGCATAGGCTTTACTGGCGGAATTTTACATGGCTAAAGGGCTTTGAAGAACAGTTGGAAAGCATGGATTGGGAAAATGCCGATTGTAACAGTAAGACGGAAGCGCTAATGTCCTTATTGATCAATTGTGATTTCAACGACCACCGTTTCTTTGTCTATTGTAAGCGCTATATCAAACAGCGGGTAGGCAATGTCCAGAATAAGGACCGACGGCTGGCCGCGCTCGCAGAATGTGCAACCTTGGTTCTCGAAGATACGCACCATGAATTTCACGCGTTCAATCATCGGCGGAAAAACATCAGCGATAAGTTGATCGACTGGATAAGGAAAGAAAAGGACGCTGTCAAATTGGACCAAACTTTAACAAATGAGCTTTATAAAATTGAATTCAACCTTGACGTCGATAGTCTTGCTTTGTTTTGGAAGCATTTGATGGATCACGGGGTTACAAAACTCGTCGGCGTCGATTTGTATGCTAAACAAATAGCGGCTACTTGTTCCTCAAAAGGGAAAGAGGAGTTTAAATGGGAAACTATAAAAGGCAAGTTTTACGGTAAAAACCCAAAATATTTGAAAAGAATTTTCGATCCGCTGGTCGCGATAATCGCAGACATTAAAAGGTTCCTAAATCGTTAATGTACAGGCCTGCTTAACAGCGGGCTTGTTTCGTGTATCTCTCGTGTATACACTTTTTTCCTGTTTTGCCGGTATATTTTTTTGCCGGATAAACAGGTAAAAAAATGAATCAAAACTTTGACAACCACAGTTTCCGGGATTTCGAGTATATACCCGGCATGGATGCCTGGGCAAGAGCACGCCTTTTCCAGAGTTATCTAAACGACCAAACCCAAAAAGGCCAGTTAAACTACCGACTGGTCACTTCAACCGGCTGCGGCCCGGTCGTAGAAATGAACGGCCATAAACTCATCAGCCTCGTATCTAACGACTATCTCGGCTTTACCCAACACCCCGCCGTTAAAAAAGCAGCTATCGAAGCCATACAAAAATATGGCAGCGGCCCAGGCGCCTCGCCCGCCATTGGCGGTCATTATGATTATCACGAAATGCTGGAAAAGAAAATTGCTGCCTTTTTCCGCAAAGAACACGCCATCATTTATACCACGGGTTACACATCAAACAGCGCCTCGTTGCAATGTATTTTGACAAAAGATGACCTGGTGATATTGGATGCGGGTGTACATACCAGTGTAATGGAAGGCTGTCAGCTATATAACCGCAAGACAGTTAAACACAATGACCTTGATGCTTATGAACACATCCTGAAAATGTCTGCCGGTAAACATCCCATGGTGCTGGTCATTATTGATGGCGTTTATTCACAGGACGGCGACCTGGCTCCATTAAAAGAAATTATTGCTTTATGCAAAAAGTATGGCGCCAGACTGATGGTAGATGACGCGCATGGCACCGGTGTTATCGGGAGGACAGGCAGAGGCTTGATTGAAACCTGTAACGCCTGGGACGATGTGGATTTGATCACCGGGACTTTCAGCAAAACTTTCGCGCACGTCGGCGGCTACGTTGTGGCCAGCGAAGAAATGGTGAACTATTTAAAATACCAGAGCAAGCAGCATTTATTTTCCGCCAGTTCCACCCCCGCAGCGTTGGCTATTATCAAAGCTATTGAATTAATTGATGAAGAACCTCTTTGGATGGGTATCCTGCGTACAAATATCGATTATTTCAGGCATGGGCTATTAAGCCTCGATCTGAATATCGGTGATACCCGGTCCGCTATTTTCCCGGTTCGTATCGGCGATAAGATCAAAAACGCGAAGATCTGCCATGCCCTGCAGCAAAGAGGAGTATATACCAACCAGATCAACTACCCGGCCGTGTCGCTCAAAGATGCGCGTATTCGCATGGGCATAACAGCACTGCATGAGCGGGCACATTTGGACAAAGTGCTGAATGTTTGGGAAGACATTAAAAAGGAGTTCAGCTTATGAACCAACTCAGCCTGGTATACCGGCAGGCTTGCCGTGAACTGGGTCTGTCCTATGCGCAGCAGCAGGTGCTGCAAAAGCTTTTGCGGGAACTGGCTGTCAACACGGCCCGGCGGCAGCTGGCCTGGAACAAAAAGGAACAATTTATCACCCTTTGGTTCATTTCGGCAGGCCGGTTTCCGGAACTGTCGGATACACCTATCTCCGATTGGGTTGCCCGGCAGCTGCCCTTTCAACTGGATGCGGATGAACTCAAAATCTTAAAATCATGAAACCAACTAAATATGAAAAATGGCTTGCCGAATTGCAGGCGGAGATCGGCTTGCTAGACGGCGAACCAATAGCGCCCTTAGAGCGGCTAAAACATACGCTGACACTGACCAGCGGTCATATCAATGCGATGAAAGATGAAATCATAAGTGAAGGGTTTTCGTCTACGGAAGCAGAAATTCATTTCTTTAAACACATCAAACCCGGATTTTATGCCCTCCAAATTTATGAGGTTGATTTTTATTCGCTTATAGCGAACACCCCGGCTGGCACTACGGGGATGGTCCGGTCGTATTACGAACAGGAACTGTTTTACCTGTTTCGTTTTTTCCGAACCAATGCTTTTCATTACCAATATTACCGTACCGGGGCCCGTGAGCTGGATGAGCAGTATTTTACGCGTAATGGAAAACCAGGCGATATACCCGTATTGGAGCTAACTGACCCCTGGCCGGGTTTCTCCAGCCCGCTTGACTATTTGTTTGCCAAGTTTATTGCCTATGAACGAATACAAAATTATTTAATCGATCAGTTGACAGTTTTATATGCCGGCAGCAATCAGCCGGAAAAAAGTGCGAAACAAGGCCCAAGGCTGCGCTGGACAGGCGAATCGATCAACCTGGTTGAAATAGCCTACGGCCTTTGGCTCACTGGTCAGTTGAACGACGGTAATGTCACGATCACCGATATCATCCGTTGGCTGGAAGAAAAACTGCAGGTAAAGATTGGCGTCGCTTACCGCCGCTGGACAGAAATCAGTAACCGCACCCACCACCCGACCAAGTTCGTGGATCGCATGCGCGAAGCCCTACAGCAGCGGATCGCCGAAGAACTGGACGTTCGCAGCCGTAAACGCAAAGCCAGACGAATCAATTGAGGATAATAATTCGTTTGGTGTTATTTTCCTGCACCGTTTGCCATTTTAACCGCTATGAAATAAGCTACCCAGCCTGCCTTGTAAGCAACATCATCGCGGTACGCAATCGGTGCAGGTGTATCGTCATCCGGCTGCCTGTCAATTGCATCTGGATGGCAAAATCCAATATAATGCATATACTCATGACAGAGATTGACAGCCAACCGATATTTAAACGGTAACTCTTTCATGTCGATATAAATCGCCTGATAGTTCGCTCGGGAAATGGTGTCCTCATTGTCCCAATAAGGGCACGTCGAACCCAATGCTCCTTTTGGTTCGTTTTCTTCCAGGTCTAAATTTAAGGAAGCTACGTTGTGTTTATACAGGCTGTCCAATACTGTTTGTCCGAAAAAATGATGATCACTGCGCTCATCCAATATCTTACAGGTCAAACAGTGATTAGGATAGACAAAGCTCGATTTTTTAATGGCGTCCTGAAAAGCTGACGAATTTAAAATGTCTGAGGCAATTTTGAATGCTTCTACTGCATCCTTCTTATAGCTGGAATCGAAAAAAATAGACTTCGGCCCCAAACTAATATTGACTTGCGGATTTTGCGCACAGCAGAAAAGCGGCAGACTTAACAAAACTAATAATCTTTTCATCGCCACTAATATACGCCTCATTAAGGCTTTTCGGACGATTTGAATTACAATAAGTTACAAAAAATTACAGGGTTGAACCCCGCATACACCCAAAAAAGAATACACAGTCTCCCAACCTTTGTTCCGTCAGCCGGGGCGATAATTCTCCCAGGCAACGGTTCAAATGAAACGCAACGAATTAGTCCTTTTATTCACCCGGTCAGTCGCAACAGGCGCAGCAAAAGCGCTTGCAAATTGCGGCAATCAGCCAAAGGCGGTTTCCAAATCGCAGGCTTACCGGGTGTACGGCCGCAGCGATGTAGATCGCTGGCTGGCAGAGGGGCTCATCCATGCTGTCAAAAACCGTATCGACAAGGCTGCCCTGGAACGCATCGCGTCCCGCAGTAACCGAATCACCTACCTGCCCGTGGCAGAGCGGTAACGAACGTTTTTTGACATCGGGGGAAGAAGCATTATCCTGTTAACTACAGGAAATCGGGCGAAGGTGAGCGTAAAACCGCAAAATACCGAAAGCGCCCGGGCAGACGAGGGTCCGCATCGTAGGATGTGAGGTGAGTATTCCCGGAAAAGGGGAGGTCAATGTGGCTTCCCCTTTTTTTATGGAACAACATATACTTACCAGGGTCATTGACGCAGCCGCCGAACTTGGGGCGATCCATGCCCTGGTCCAAACAGGGCAGCTCAAACCTTACCTGAAAAAATCAGAAGCTTTCCGGCTGTATGGCCGGAAGCAGGTTGAACACTGGATAGCCGAAGGGGCAATAACGCCGCGCAAAGACGGCGACCATTCCGCTGCCTGGCGGATTGACCGGATGGAGATCGAGGCGCTGGTAAAGGTCACAGAGCTGCTTCGCTATTTATAAAAATCCATTAAAATGCTACAAACAAATTTAAATGCCAAAGACATTAAGGCAGCGGCAAGTCTTCCCGCGCTGCTTGAATCACTCGGGTACTGCCCGGACCGCCAAACCGGGAGCGAACTGTATTATCTCAGCATGCTGCGGGATAACGATACGAAACCCTCTTTTGCAGTCAACAAGGAGTTCAATATCTGGTACGACCATGGTATGGGCAAAGGCGGCAATATCATCGACTTTGCTATGGCTTACTGGAGCGTTACATTCCGGGAAGCGCTGCGACGCCTCAGTGAATATTTCCCATTGAGTCAGATGCCTGATTGTGGCCGGCTGCAAACCCCGCGCCGCCATGCGCAGAAATTGCCGTATTATCGTGTCGAGGAAATAAAGCCTTTGGGTACTAATGCTGAAATCACGGACTATCTGAAAACGAGGTGCGTCTGGGAAATTTCCCAAACCTTACTTTCGGAGATCTATTATTTTGTCGAAGACGAAAAAGGCGTTCGGAAACCCTTCTTTGCGGCTGGCTGGCAGAACGAATTGGGCTCCTGGGAAGTCAGGAACATGTATTTCAAAGGTTGCCTGGGCCACAAAGCGATTACCTTTATCAGCCGCGATGAAACAAAAGTCGCCGTGTTTGAAGGCTGCTTTAATTACCTCAGTTGGCTGACGGATAATCCTTTTGCTTCAGACAGTATCCTGGTATTAAATTCAGCAACGTTGCTTGAATCAGCAATTCGTAAAGCGAAGGACTTTTTAGAGATCAGCGTTTACTTTGACCGCGACGACACGGGCAGGCTGAAATCGGCCGAGCTCGTCCAGGCGCTGCCAAGAGCAGTTGACCGTTCCCTGATTTATAGAGAGCATAACGACTATAACGAAATGATTGTTAAACGCACTAAGCGAACATTCGTCCGAAGGCTATAGCCCGGCAAAATCCCGTATCGGGATACACAGCTACATTTTACTTTTTATTCGTGCAAGAAGTACTCTTGTCCGACAAAACCTCCTTCGTCGTTATTTGTCCGCCAATCGTCATCTTGCCTTAAACTTTCGTTCCGTGCCTCCGCTCAAGATTAAGGAATATCGGTGACGCGCAACTTGTCCCCTCCGATGAAAGAAACCCGCAGTAAAAAGATCGACGCCAGGTTTACCGAAGAGGAATACAAGGTCGTGCTGGCGCTCGAAAAGGAACTGGGCGTCCGCAAGAGCGACCTGGTCCGGGACAGGCTGTTGAACAATGCCCCTACCGTAATCATCCATGCAAAAGAACTGATCGGTCGGCTCGACGCCATTTGCACTGAATTGGGCCGTTCCGGCAACAATATCAACCAATTGGCCCGTTACGCAAATATCCTGAACAAAAGACGCCTTATGTCGCCTGCCGTTATCGAACGTTTTAATATGCTGTTTGAAGAATACCTGGCGAATCAAAAGGTATTGGAAAGCATTCTGCGCAGCATCATCCGGTCCCTGGCGAAATGATACGAGGTATCCTGATATAAAATATCCCGATACCAAATAGCCTGATCCTAAATATCCCGATAGCAAATAGCCAGGTACAAAATATCCTGATACGAAATATCCCGATACAACATATCTGGCTACAAAATATCGGGAGATAAAATATCGGGAGATAAAATATCCGGATAGAGAATATCCCGGTAAAAAATATCGGGATATATAATAGCAGGATACGAAATATCTGGGTAGGAAATATCCAGCTACAAAATATCCGGTTACAAAATATCCCTGGCATGATCGTAAAGATATTTCAGTCCACCAAAAATTCCGCATCCTTTCCGGCAGTCAGCTACAATACCGGCAAGATTGATAAGACCAGAGGTGAACTCATGAAAGTTTCCGGCTTTGGCCCCTTGCAGGCACTGGAACACTGGCGTCCCGAAGACTTCAGGAATTATCTGAAAGCCGTTTCGGCGACCAACAAGGCCGTCAAATTTCCGCAGTTCCATGCTGTGATTTCGGCGGAAGGCAGGAGCCACGACAAATACCAGCTCACGGAAATAACAACGCAATGGCTGACAGCCATGGGTTATGGGGATCAGCCCTACCTGCTCGTGTTTCATAACGATACCAGGAACAACCACATCCATATCGTCACTACGCGGGTAAATAAACAGGGGAAAAAGATTGATCATAACTTCGAAAATATCCGCGGGATAAAACACCTGAACAGGATTTTGGGCCTCGATGAAAAGCATAATGCAAAGCAGGATATAGCCAAAGCGCTGTCTTACCATTTCTCTACAAAGGCGCAGTTTATGATGATCCTCGAAAACCAGGGCTATGTTTTAAAAGAAACGGAAGGCAAATTCGAGGTGATCAAATTCGGCCATAAACAGGCGGAGATTGATTTGGGCGAGATCACGGCCCGGATTGCAAACGGCAAAACGTCACCCGAACGGATCACCCAAATAAAAGCCATCTTTCACAAGTACGCGGCAATCTATGATACATCTCTGCTGCCAAATACAGTTCCCTTGCCTGGTAATTACCGGAAAATAGAACATGGCTATACTTCCGAATTTGCCGCATACCTCAAAGAAAAGCACGGACTGGTTTTAATATTCCACGCGAAAGACGGTAAACCGCCTTACGGCTATTCGGTCATCGATCATTCCGGGAAAGCCGTTTATAAAGGCGGCGAGATCATGCCGTTGCAAGAGTTGCTAAATAGCAAACAAAAAACAGGTGTCCGGTCTGAAGAAAAAGAAACTTATGACATTCCTCCGCGCCTCGGTGAATTAGACGCAGAAGCACGTGCCTATTATAAAGCAATCCTTGAAGCAGCGATGCGGAATTACCCCGACCTGACACAAGGCCTGCACCACCTCGGCTTAAATATAAGGGAAAACGGCGGCAGGCTTTACCTTGAAGATCAAAGCAGTTTTACGTCTGTGCCTATAGACGAACTGCTCGACGAACCTGTCCTTTCCGATTTACAGCGGCAGTACTACCAGGCAGAAGAAACCACGGCAGATGTACACCTGCAACATAGCCCTGTTCCGGCGCCCGTTATCGCTAATGATGTCGACGACGAAGCGGTTTACGGCCGGAAAAGACGGCGCAAACACCAGCAATAAATAGCATACAATATGATTATTATCATCGGAAACCAGAAGGGCGGCGCCGGTAAAAGTACCCTTGCGCTGCTTTTAGCCAATTACCTGTCCCTTGTAAAAAAGCATAAGGTTAACGTCATTGACCTGGATTACCAGCAATCCGTCGCGCAGAAATACGAAAAAGCAAAGGTGCTGGAGAATAAGGAACCCTATGAAGTGATCGCGGCGGGCCTGGAAGATTATCCTGATATGTTGGAAGTCTTTGCCCAAAACCAACAACAGTTCTTTTTACTGGACCTGCCCGGCAAATTGGATGATGACGGCCTGCTGCCCATTTTCAAAACAGCCAATCTCGTCATTTGCCCGTTTGCCTACGATGAATTCAGCTTTGAATCAACCATCCTGTTTGCAGTGGTGCTCCGCAAGATCAACCCGGAAGTGCCGCTGGTCTTTGTACCCAACCGAATCAAAGCCAATGTGAAGTACGAAACCCAAACGGACGTCGACGAGCAGCTTCAAAAATTCGGGACGGTGGCGGCGATGATACCTGATCGGATCGACTTTCAGCGGACCAGCACATTCGAGACACCTTTAGCAATTTTTCCGGTGGTTCGGCCCGTGCTGGAAGGTATTTATAATAACCATATCCACAAGAAAAATGAGTGAGATCAGATCGCTGGCGGACCAGCTTCGCAGCAAAATAGGGAAACCCGGAACGCCGGAGCCGCCCGAAGCCCCTGCTGAAAAGAAAAAGGAAAAGAAAGCTCCGGCCGCTCATTCAATCATCGAACAGCTCCGTGCCTACGATCTGGCCGATCATAAAAATATGATCCATATCCGTTTTGACGCCGCCACCGTCCAGGTGCTGCAGCACCTGAAAATGGCGACCAGTGTCGAAGTCAACAAGGTCGTCGGCTTCGCGGTAAAGCAATTCATCGACCAGCATCCCGAATTAAAAGCAATTATTAAACAACACTTTCAAAAACTCGAATTATGAACTGGACACACTTTTTACTTTGGCTTGCCGGGATTTACTGCCTGTATTACCTCGTGCTTATTTTCATTGATGTTGCAGGCGGTAAGCAAGCCGGCGCCTTGAAGTTAGCCACCAACGAACTGACCTTTTCGGAAGATATTGTCCCGCATGAGGCGGAACATTTACTCGCCAATGATCCTGTTAAAAGTGCCGCAAAGGCAGCGCCTGAAGTAATCGCCTCCGGCGGAGTATTGCTGAAGGACGTCTTTAGCCTGGCAAGAAAGGAGGTAATCGACATCACTAAGAAAGTAAGTTTTTAAATTATGAACAACAAAATCAGGCGGCTGCTTCTGCCACTACTACTGTTAGCTATTGCCGCAAACGCCCAGCCCGGCCTTAATGAAATGCAGCAGGCACAGCAATCACTGACCCAGTCTTTCTTTTCAGCGCTGGATTGCAGTCTGGTGGTGGCGGCGATTTTTGGCATCCTCGGCGCAGTTCGCATCTACCATAACTGGCAGATGGGCCATCCCCGCATCGATCAGGCGGTCGCCGCATGGTTTTTTGCGGCACTCTTCATGGTGCTGGCAGGAGGCTTTCTCCAGGCGGTATTCGGCATTTGACAAATAAAATTTAATACCCCAAATAACCCCGGAAGCGGCACCGGAAAACGGGCCGCTTTCTTATTTACCAACAATTTAATACCCCTAAAATGACTGAAAAAGTTAAGAAAATGTGGGCCCTGACTGCGGTCTTGTCCTTTTGTATTACGGAAATCGTCGAGGCCCAAAGTGGTGTTACCGGCCTGAACACTGCTACCTCGACCCTCAAAACCTATGTTGACCCGGCCAGCAATATCGCCCTGGTTATCGGTGGCATCGTCGGCATTGTCGGCGCGATCCGCGTCTATTCCAAATGGAATTCCGGAGACCAGGATATTAATAAAGAGCTTATGGGATGGGGCGGCTCCTGCGTATTTCTCGTGGTATCTGCGCTGATCGTCAAAGCTTTCTTCGGCTTAACCTAATGGCAAAGCATTTCGCAGTTTACAAGGGGCTTCAAAAGCCCCTTGTATTTAAAGGCTTCCAGGGAAAATATATCTACTGGGGCGTTGGCATCCTGCTCGGCGGCTTGATCCTTGGCGCGCTCACCATGTCGCTGGTCAATATGTGGCTCGGCGCTTTGGTGCTGGCCGGGAGTATAACCGGCGGTCTGCTCTACCTCGCCGGAAAACAGAAAAAGGGCCTGCACGCAAAATCCCGTTCCCGCGAAATTCTGATTCATCCCGCTAACCTCAAAAAAATCCATTTCTATGGCCGGAAAAACCGAATTTAAATTACCCTATATCGGCGTAGCCGACGGGCTGCTGTACGGGTCAGGCGGTGATTTTTCGGCGGTGATCGCCGTTACTAACCCTGTTATTCAATACGGCGCTTCACCGGAAGCTTACGACGAATACCACAACTTACTGCTCAATGTCGTCAAGCTGCTGGGCGATGGCTATATCCTGCAAAAGCTGGATGTTTTTTGCAAAGCCACCTACCCGGATAAGCAAGCCGCAGAATTTTTGCAGCAAAAATACAATGAACACTTTGCCGGGCGTACCTATGTCAATATCGAAACCTGCCTGGTGATTACCCGTCAGGTAAAGAAAGGCGCTTTCTATGTTTACGACGCCAAAGCCCTCCGTGATTTCCGGCAGACGATTGCTAAAGTGACCGATGTCTTTCATGCCGCGGCCATGCAGCCGAAACTGCTGGACGAAAAGCAGGTCAACAAGCTGCTCATGCAGGTCCTTTCCATGAATTTCAGTGACCATGCCATCGCGCTTGATAATATCGCCCCAACGGATACGGAACTGCACATGGGTGAACGCGCCATTCGCAGTATCAGCCTGGTCAATATCGACAGCATCGACCTGCCCTCCGAAGTATCCACGCATATCGAATGGAATGAAAAGGATACCTTAAAAGGTTTCCCGGTAGACTTCCTGTCCTTCCTGCTGAAAGTGCCAGGCTGCGATTGCATCATTTACAACCAGGTCGTCGAAATTCCCGGCCAGACGGCCACGCTGCGCAAGCTGGAATTGAAAAAGAAAAGGCATTCCGGCATCCCTGATCCGGCCAATCTGACCTGCGTCGAGGACATCGACCAGTTGTTGACCGATGTGGCCAGGGAAAATCAGTTGCTGGTCAATTGCCACTTCAATATACTGCTGGCTGCGCCGAAATCGGATATACAAAAGGCCGCCAATTTCATTGAAAGCTCTTTATTCGGCCTCGGCATCATTGCCAACAAGAATGCCTATAACCAACTGGAGCTCTTTCGTACCGCTTTACCCGGCAACGCCGTCGAATTGAAGAAATACGACTGGTTTCTGACGACCTGCGATGCGGCGCTTTGCTTCTTTTTCAAAGAGTCACTGCCAAAAGACGAGGCCTCGGATTTTGCAATCCGGTTTACCGACCGACAGGGTATCCCGATAGCGATTGACCCATCCGACCTGCCGATGCGCACCGGACGCATTAATAACCGTAACCGGTTTACACTCGGGCCATCCGGCGCAGGGAAAAGCTTCTTTATGAACGCGCTGATCGAGCAGTATATGCTCTACAATATGGATATGGTAATTGTTGATACCGGGCATTCGTATTCGGGGCTTTGTTCCTATTATAATGGCAAGTATATCACCTATACCGATAAAAAGCCGATCACGATGAACCCTTTTGCTATCAAGGCGGAGGAATACAACATCGAGAAAAAAGATTTCCTGGTCACGCTCATTTCCCTGTTATGGAAAGGTGCAGAAGGGCAGGTCAGCCAGGTGGAGCGGGATGTCATTTCACACACCATCAGCGCTTATTTCACCCAAAGGTTTGCGGAAAAAGACCCTGAATTAAGCTTCAACAGCTTTTACGAATTCGCCTTGACGAAAATCCCGGAGATCAAAGCCGAGGAACAAATTCCTTTCGATTACGATGAGTTCAAATATGTCCTCAAAAAGTTTTACCGGGGCGGAGAATTCCGAAGCATTTTAAATGAGCAGGCGGACGAATCGCTTTTTACCGAACGCTTTATCGTGTTCGAAATTGACAGTATCAAGGAACACAAAATTTTGTTTCCTATCGTCACGCTGATCATTATGGACGTATTTATTCAAAAAATGCGTTACCGCAGTGATCGTCGGAAATGCCTCGTCGTAGAAGAGGCATGGAAAGCAATCGCCAGCCCCTTAATGGCGGGCTATCTTTTGTACTTATACAAAACCGTGCGAAAGTTTTGGGGCGAAGCCATCGTCGTAACCCAGGAACTGGGCGACATCATCGGCAATGCCGTAGTCAAAGACAGTATCATCAGCAATTCCGACACGATCTGTCTGCTGGACCAGACCAAATTTAAGGACAATTACAAAGAGATCGCCGCCTTACTTTCCATTAACGAAACCGAGCGCAAAAAGATATTTACGATCAACCAGCTGAATAATAAGGAAGGGCGCGGCCGCTTCAAGGAAGTTTATATCCGCAGAGGTTCAACCGGGGAAGTGTATGGCGTAGAGGTCTCGCTCTTCCAGTATTTGGCCTATACCACCGAAAAGCCTGAAAAGTCGGCCGTAGAAATTTATGCGCATCATTTTGGTTCCTATCCGAAAGGCCTGGACGCCTTTGTGTCCGGCCTCCGGCACAGCGGCTTACAGCTGTCCGCCTTTGTCAGCAAAGTCAATGCCGCCGGTCAGCCCCTTTAATTGAACACATTTAATTACCTAAAATACTATGATGATGAAATGCCCTATAAAAAACATACTCTTGCTTTTTGCTTTAAGCTTTACGCTTTCGGCTTCAAAAGCCCAGGAACTGGTAGTTGACCCAACCACCTCAGCCGCCATAGCCGTTAATTCCGCAGTTATCGACGGCCAACTCAAAACGACCAACAATAACCTGAGCCTGATCTCAAAAGGGCAATTGGCGGTAACCGGTCAGTTGACGATTGCGAATACCCTGCAAAACGATATTTATAAAGGGCTGAGCCAGGTCGCTTCCATTATCTCCAATCTCTACACGATCAAAGACATTGGCGAATGCGGCAGCGACATATTGAGTGATGTGGAAACCGCATTATCCTATGCCCAATCCGACCCGGTCTTGCTGCTTTTTGCGGAACAGGGTGCCCGGGATTTTGAAACGAGGGCGGTCGCACTGGCCGCAGATGTCAGCGCCTATGTCATGCGTGGCGGAAGTTCGAACCTCATGGATTCCGGCGAGCGCGGCAAATTGCTTAACCACATCGCTTCCCAGCTGCACATCCTGCGGGGTATCGCCTATGGGATGGGCCGCGCGATGTACTGGGCAAAAATGAACGGCATCTTCCGGTCGCTCAATCCCTGGTCCACCTGGGTGAATGAAGACAGCCGCATCGCCAACGATGTAATTAATAACGCAAAATACCTCAAACAATGAAATGGATATTGCTGCTTTTTGCTTTCTGCTTCAGCCTTTCCGCTTTTTCGCAGCAAAGCACCATTGATATTGTCGGCATGCACCAGCTGATCGATGAATCAAAAAACGAGCATACACAGCAGGTCAACGCTAAAAACCAGCAAGCGGTCAACACCGCAAACGAGCAGGCTAACCTGACCTTACTGGACAAGTTGAAAAACATGTACCGAACCTTGCAGCGGCGCTACAATACCCTGGGCACACTGATCACCGTCGCCGACATCGGATTGGAAGCCGAACCGATGGTTAAACAGATCGTTTCTTACCAGGGATTGATCGTCCAGCAGGTTGAAAAGAACCCTGCCGTCGCGATCTTAGGGTATCAAACGGAGATTGAGTTTGTCGAAAAAGCCGAGGCGCTGGCCGGTTACGTCGCAGGGCTGACCCTCTCCATAGGCGATGTCAACCAGATGAAAGCATCCGACCGGAAATTGCTTTTTGATTATGTGATCCAGCAATTGAGCCGGATACAGGAATTATCGGGCAATATGCTGATCCTATTGCAATACAATAACCTGGCCTCCGTGCTCAAAGCCTTGAACCCCTTTCAGTCCTGGGTTGATGCAGACGTCGGCATGGCCAAAAACATCATTCAAAACGCCAAATACCTGAAGCAATGAAAAAATTCATTTATATCCTTTTACCATTCGCCTTTTACCTTTCGCCTTGTAAAGCCCAGGAAGTCGTTTTCGACCCGCAGCATTGTGAAGCCGTCATTGAAAACGGCGCGGTACGCAGTTCGGCTGAATCCACGCACAACAATTACCTCGGTAAGATCAACGGTAACCTCAATACGATCAACACAAATGTCAGTTCTGTGGTATTGGCGCAAACCATCATCTACAACGGGCTGGCCAATGTCAATTCCGCGTTGAAAGACGGACTTGCTGTAAAAAACCTAGCGGTGATCATTGCTGACATGGTCAACTATTTGAACCAATGCCTGGCCCTTGCCAAATCGCAGCCTGAACTTTTATTGTTCGCCTCCAACATCGAGCAGCAGATGCAGGCAAAGGCCTTCGCCCTGGTCAGCGATGTTTCCGGGTATGTACTCAAAGAAGGGAGCAACGTACTGGCAGATTATAACAGCCGGGACCAGTTGCTGCACAAGGTCACCATGCAGTTGCAGACCATCGACGGATTGGCTTACGGCGCCTGGCGCGCGATGTACTGGGCAAAAGAGCGCGGAATCATCGCTTCGCTCAATCCCTTCCAGGCCTGGATCAACCGCGACCTGAACCTTGCCAACCAAATTATTGATAACGCTAAATATTTACGACAATGAAAAAAATACTATTGCTTTTTGCCTTATGCTTTGCGCTTTCAGCCTCCTACGCACAGGAAGAAGTTTACGACAAAGCCATCGTTCACCAGGAGCAACGCATGGTTTTTCAGCAGTGGAACCAGAACGAGTTTGACCCGAAGGCAGGTTTCCTGAGCCTGAATCCTTATTACTGGCTGGTATGGGGACTCTTTGATCCCAATTATCATAAAACAGACTTGCGGCCGTTATCCGCCACCGGCCCGCAAACACAGCGGCTGGCGTTGGTCGCCGGGCAAAACACCATTGATGGTAAGTACAAGCTCCAATCAGATACCGTGCGGAATACGGCGCTATCGCAGATCGCCAGCCAGTCCGGTTTGCTTTCAGATGCAGATCCTTTATGGCTGCTTTATTACAATCAGCAATTTCAGCCCCTGCTCAATTATTCGGCGGTCACGCTTTTAGGAACATTACCGCCACAGGTCAGCTCCAAACTGATTTCTGAAGGGACTTACAATTGGTGCACCACCGAACTTTCCATGCTCAAACAACGGCTGAACGGTGCGCGAACGACGGATATGGACCGCGGTTCACGCATTATGGCCTACTACCGCATGTTGCAGGAGTACCAGCGCCTCGCAGGTGTTTGGAATATTCGCGTTGCGACCGCGCAGAAGGACATCCAAATGACTGCCCAGCAGCAACAGTTAAAATCCGGTTCCTTCAATCCCGGAATGTGGACGCCTCAATCCGACATCCAAATAGCTAACAAAGTGTTAACCCATGTACAATGACCTATGAGAAAAAGAATCTTTTTACTGTGCCTTTTGTTCCTGTTGTGTGCCACCGCAAGCTTTGCCCAAAACACCATTGACACGGCCAACTACAAGCAATCCATCGAATTTTTACAGGGCGACGGCGTGTATGAAAGCGGCATGATGACGTTTTTGGGCGGCCTGAAACAATCCATCTGGTCGCACTTCGGCCTGTTTATTACCGATGCGCAGGCGCTGGCCGCCATTTTTATGATTATCTTTTTTGCTATTAAAAGCTATGAAATGATGGTGGGCGACAAGCGCATGGAGATCATGCCGCTCCTTCGTCCTTTTGGGCTGGCGATGATCATTATCTGGTGGGGCGCTTTCGTCCAGGTCGTCGCCTTTCCGACCGATTTAGTCGAAGCGCAGACCGACCAGATGTTCGAAAGTGAGCAGCAGAACGTCGAGGGCTTACGGTTCCAGCGCGCCAACCTGATGCTGGCCGTAGCCAATTCCCTGATCACCTATCAGGCGCAAACGGAGGTCGCCGAAAAAGAAAGCGATACATGGTACGG